>Ga0123342_1000134_pt1 | contig 92100 bp, 57 predicted proteins | sample Turbeawhitnodule_FD_89960 | JGI IMG/M metagenome (GOLD analysis project Ga0123342, IMG submission 89960) | Root nodule microbial communities of legume samples collected from Mexico - Turtle bean Mexico white nodule | ecosystem: Host-associated > Plants > Roots > Nodule | place: Mexico: Nepantla...
CTTGAAATTAACATAATTACATCATCAATAATAATAAAAATAAATATTAATTTATGTTTATATATTCAACTTTTATGTTGTTGTAGAGTTTAATTTTTTATTTTATTCATTCTTAAAAAAATATTTTTTAAACTAAACATTTTAAATTTATTACTTTTTTATTTTTATTTTGTAAAAACACATTTCTTTATTCATTAATTATATTTCTAACTGTTTTAAACATTAAAAATATTTATTTTTTAATGCATTCAAAATTAAAATTATAAAAAAAAATCAATTTATTTTTGAAATGGTGCTAGATAGGGAAATAAAAAATAAAAGGGTGTTATATAGGGAAATAAAAACAAAAAAGTGCTAGACAGGGAAATAAAAACAAAAAGGTGCTAGTTAGGGAAATAAAAGTGTAAATGGTGCTAGATAGGGAATTTACCCGTCTCCATGTCCTACATTTTAAAGATTATAAGTATTTTCGTGTATCTATGTCCATGTTGTATCAGTGTTCGTGTTTTTACTACATAGAATAATCCAATGATGTCGAAAAGTATCTTTAAAAAGTATATTTCTACAATTTCTTAGTTTGAAAAAAATACATTTATTATGAACTAGTCTTATTGAAAATAATTACATTTTTATTTAATTTTTTAATTATTTTGGAAGTGAAATAAAACTATCTGTTGTTATTTTGCACCTTGGATAATTACTTAAAACATAACCTGATATGATAGTTTATAAATATATTATTATTTCTATATAAAAAGGAAAAGTGTTATATAATTTATGTTTACCGAACCTATATTTAAATAATGTAAAGTGTTAGATAATTTATTTGTATCAACTTCGACTTTCTAGAAAACCAATTATAAAGTGTAACATTGAATTTGTAAAAAAAATTAATTAAGTTTTAAGTTTTTCCTAAATTTAAATATTTTTAATTACTTTTTTTTATTTAATTTTTTTATTTTATTGAATGTTTAAAAAATTTATATTTTTCAAGAAAATCTATGCTCTGATTTTGTTGTCAATTAGGTTGACTTGAAAGTAGTCCATTATAAATTTAAGTATTTTTAATTGAATCTATTCAATTTTGTAGAATATAAAAATATAATATTAATAGTAATTTTTTTAACATAACAATCTATTAATATGTTTTTAAAACAATAAATATTAAATTTTCACATTTTAATTTATTTTTTATCATTAAAATAATTTATTTTTATTAAAGTCATTTTTGTTAGCAAGAACTTATTTGTGCCTTAATCTTTTCAAAATTATTATTGTGTTATGTTATATTTGTTTTGTATAAGAGCTTTTTAGTATTTGACTAGTTACCATATGTCTCCATCTTAATTTATAGTGACATTGGTAGCATATTTATATCTCTATCACATGGAAAATAATTAAAAAAATGTTCAATTGTATTTATTTATACCAATATACAATGATTAATTGAACTAAATTAAACATGTTTGATGATTTTTATATATGATGAGATAAAATCATTAAGGGTCACGAAAAGAATAAAAGTAAAAACACACACAACATTTATGCCTTGAAATTTTCTCTTTCACTATACGAAGATTTGTAGACAAAGATGACATGACACTATTTTTTTTTAAAAAAAATCAATAAATTATATATAATTATGTATGTAAACTATATTTTAATATATATATATAACACTTATACTTTCTTTATTAATTATTAATATTAATTTTCATATTACAATAAAATAAATAATAAATAAAATATTAATTTTAATTATTAATACATACTTTTTTTAATTTAATATTAATTTTTTATTTCAAATTATTTTAATTCTAATATATATTTTTAAATTATTTTATAATAAATTCTTTAATAATTTTTTTAAAAAATTATTATTTATCAAATTTGTAAACTTACATTTTATACATTTTAAAAAGTTAAAAATATCTTTTCCAATATCACATCAATTACAAACTTCAATAAACTTTCCTCACAAATCTACTCTAATATACCCCAATCTAAACAACCTCATTTTCCTCTAAAATCATTTGAAATCCTCTCCCTCAAATCCCCTCCCAAATCCAAACACACCCTAAAAGAAAAACTAATGTTGTTTTCCTACAAAGAGACATGATAATATATATATATATATATATATATAAAATAATATAAATTAGTTTATGTATATTCATAATATTTCTTAATCCCATAAAGATAGTAAAGGTTTTTTAAAATACTTTACTTTCTTTACCATATTATCCATCATGCAACTAAAAAAAATTTTCCACTCCCAAATTACTATAATTTTGTGATTAAATTGAAACAATTTATTTATATAATATTTATTATTTTTTGGTATTGAAAGTTTTGAAACAAAGCCAAAGTTATAATACATTCACATATTAATGAAATTTTATAGAAAAATTGTACTACTAATTACTAATACACCCATTAAGATGTTTTGAAATGTTTTTATTTTCATTTAATGTAAAATTTTCAACACAATCCTCTAACATGTAAACTCTCTAATTTGTGTATGAGATTATATATTATGAGTAATTCAACAATGACATAATAGAGTGACCTGATAAATCCAACAAACATTTGTTAAGATATCTTATAAATGACTGTATTAAGAACTGAACTTTACATCTAACTTCATAAAACCAACTTATAAGGTGAAGTTTGTAACTACTTATATACTTTAAAATGTCCTTATCTCTAATAAATTTGAAATTTTCAAAACTAATATATAATCAATTTCAACTAAATTATGAAAGAAAACTAAAAAAATATACTTTCACATACCATTTATAATATAGAGATGCATGGTTGATTATTGATTAATTAGTTACTTGTTATACAGAAAGTGATTATTTTATATATATATATATATTAATTTTAGTTATTTAATTTTTTATTCATTGTTATTTTATTCATGGTTGTTGGAACATATTATTATGCAGCGAATTAAAATAATAAAGCGTGTAATTTCCGAAAAGAAAATAACATTTTATTAATGCATATGAACTTTATCTTATCATATCACACTCTATCACAACACTCAACAATTCGCTCTTCTTCTCTTTCTCTTATCTTTGACATGAATACTCTTTCATCCACGCTCCACAGCGCGTGCCCTCCCCTTCCACGGCCACCGGCGCCGCCGTCGCCATCTTCCAAATGCCACACAAGGCTTCACCGCGTCAAGGCTTCCATTGCCGTCGAGCCGCAAACCAAGGTTGCTCTCATCAGAATTGGCACCAGGGGAAGGTATTCCTTTTCCCCATTTTCCCCTTTTCGCAAACCCTATCTTCCAATTGGGCTTCGCTATATTTTCTAGGGTTCTTCTGTAAACGTGTAGCGAAGATTTTCATTTTCAGAGTCCTACCATGAAATTGGGTCGTTCTTATATGTTTTTTTCATGTGTAGAGCAGTCCACTAGCTCTGGCGCAAGCACATGAGACCAGAGACAAACTCATGGCGTCACACCCAGATTTAGCTGAAGAGGGGGCTATTCAGATTGTGATAATCAAGACAACAGGTGACAAGATCCTCTCACAACCACTTGCAGACATAGGTGGGAAGGGTTTGTTCACAAAAGAAATTGATGAAGCACTGTTAAACAGTGAAATCGACATTGCTGTTCATTCAATGAAGGATGTTCCCACTTACTTACCTGATAAAACAATTCTGCCATGTAACCTTCCGCGAGAGGATGTTAGAGATGCATTTATATCCTTGAGTGCATCTTCGTTAGCTGATCTTCCCCCTGGAAGTGTTATTGGTACTGCTTCGCTACGAAGAAAGTCACAGATACTCCACAGATATCCATCTCTTAATGTAAGTTAGTGATCTTTTTACTCATCATTATTGTAAAGAATTGTTCTTTCCTACATTTGTTTTACTTAATTAGCTTACTTAAATGGATATATTCCCTGTATAAGATTTCTAATTCCCTTTTCTGACCGCAAGATGTTATGAAAGTTGTTGTTACATACATTAGCAATATAATGTAAAAAGATAGAAAATTATGGTTGATGAGAAGTCATTTGAAGTTTCAATATCTATTTTTAAGATAACATAGAAAAGCAAATTGACAAATGGTCGTGTTAGCATTGTGTACGTTGAAGCCTATTACATACCAGTTGAAAAGAAGCACTTCGTGCCTGTCCACATTTTAAAAATTAAAAGAAGTTAAATAATAGAAATGGGTGGCTTGCATAATGCAATTAGCTAATGGTAGTTTGAAGAGTGTAGTTATAGGGATAAAATAGAGACAGAATAGAACACAAAAGTGTGTACGCCAAAATTCCACATACCTTTTATGTATTGTTATAGATATCAATTTTTTAAAATGCTTATGAAAGTATGTAAAGTGAACTTGTATCACTTCCTACATTAATATATATTTTACAGCTGATGTCAGTTATGCATTGTGATTTGTGATCAAATAATGTAATGTCATATTGAAATCATTTGTGGATGCTAGAATGTAGTAGATAATCATTAGTATGCCCATGTTAACAATACCTTGTTGACTTGGACTAACAAATTATGGTTGTGACTACTAAGTAACAGGCAACATGCCATCCTTGTGAGCCTTACTCTAGGGTTATGATCATTGTCTGTGTCTTTAAAATTTAGCCTTTTTTAGAAAGTTATAGTCTTTATTCTCTTGCAGATTCAAATGGGCATTTTTTGCTGTTTTTTTTTAAACATTTCCTTTTTTCTGTCCATGTTTTTTAATTGGTCTTGTGCTACTTCATTTATGAAATTTAATTTTCTAGATCTCTGATAAATTGTTCTGGAATTTTATGTCTCAGGTGCAAGAAAATTTCCGGGGCAATGTCCAAACAAGGTTAAGAAAACTCAGTGATGGGGTTGTCCAAGCTACACTATTAGCATTAGCTGGGCTCAAACGCTTAAGTATGACAGAAAATGTAACTTCAATCCTATCAATCGAGGATATGCTTCCAGCTGTTGCCCAAGGTGCTATTGGAATAGCCTGTAGAAGTAATGACGATAAAATGGTAAGTGATTAAATTTAGTGCTCAATCTTATCAGACCTGCTGATTTTTAGGGGTAGGGCAGGGGTTAATAGTGCCATGTAAGATCATATGTGTGTGCATAATTACTTGCAACAAATTCATTCTCAAATCAGAAAAAGATTGATTTGTATTGGGAATCAGAAGCATTTTAACTCAATTGGATAATAATAATACATATTTACATTGCACCTTGCAATATTGACTCATTTCAGATTCTCCATATTTATGACTTTTGGTTGAGTGATTTCATCAGGCAGAATACATTGCTTCGCTGAATCATGATGAAACAAGACTAGCAGTTGTCTGTGAAAGGGCCTTTCTTCAGACTTTGGATGGGTCTTGCAGAACTCCTATTGCAGGATATGCTTGCAGAAACGAGGATGGCAATTGTTTGTTTAGAGGATTGGTTGCTTCCCCGGATGGAACCAGTGGTAGGATCATCTACTCATATATTTGTGTTATTTGACTCTGCATAGTTTTTAATCCTTCACAAGTAACTTTTCTCTAAGCTTGCCTGCAATTTCCTCTGTGCAGTACTAGAGACCACCAGGGTTGGTCCATATGCTGTTGAAGATATGATTGAGATGGGTAAGGATGCTGGCAAGGAGCTTCTGTCTCGGGCAGGACCTAACTTCTTCAGTAGTTAATTAAGGTTTGATGGTCAACTTTCGGTAATTGCTTCCCTGGATGATCATTCTTTGACGTTTTGTAGCTTTAGAGTAGATTGAATGTTCAATTGAGTTTGGGAAAGTGGACCTTAGGGTCAAATTGTTGTATTTTGAGGATAGTGACAGATATTTAGGTAGTTTGTATAATTTCCACGATAGTGGACTTTCGAGAGTTCATGCTAAACAACACCCCGGGTGTTCCTCAAATTCTCCAATATTTTATATTTCCTTGTTTACAAGCCACTTTGAAATAAAATGGTTAACATGGAATTTGGCAACTGTAATTATATTGTTAAAAGAGTGAGGATATTTCTTCCACCACCTCCATATTTTCGTCTTAATATGCAAATTCTCCTTTTGTCATTTTCAACTGTGTAATCCGAAAATTTAAAGTGTCTTTCAGATTGTACAATATAGAAGAATTTTCAGATTGTACAATATAGAAGAATTTTCAGATTGTACAATATAGAAGAATTTTCAGATTGTGCAATATGGAAGAATTTTCACATTGTATATTTTGGATATCTTTTTTGTTTATTGATTACGCAATTCGAAAGTAATTTTTTTTCTTAAATAAGGTTTCTGAATTATATAACTTAAAAGTTTTTTTTTTCTTAAAAAAATAATTTTTAAATTGTACAATTCTAAATTAAAATTAATTTTTGGATTTAAAAATATGTGAACGGAAAAATGTAACTTTTATACTTCGGCTGACCAATTTTATTTATTTTTAAAATAAGTTATGCTCAATAATTTACAATGTGTACAAAATTTTACAATAATTTATACATTCTGCACAATCAATTGAGTTAAACCCTCTGCTGAATATGTTATTGAGAAGTCCTTAAAAATATAAGATGTTTTAAATTAAAAATTATATATTAAGCACATTAATGAAATCAGAAGCCTTTAAAATGGGCCAATATTTATGAATGATCAAAGTGAGGAACTATTTTTAATAGGTAAAGAAACGAAATATTTTGAGATAGTGACATTTAAAAACAGTGCTAATTATCGAGATAAACTTGTAACTTTTGTTTGACAAGAAAGAAATGAAAATACTTTTGATGACAATAATTAAGTTTTGGTAAGATATTATAATTCTTATATCTACACATGTTCAATAAAACTTTTTTTCATAAACAATTATTCGCTTCCTTCTACGTTAAGCAAGCAATTATCTGGTTCCTTACACAATAAGCATGCAATTATAAAAAGTATTGAAATCCGCTATTTATTGTAATCCTAAAATAATTTTGGTGAGTATGAATTACATAACATAGCCAATCATCACCATACCAATGTCTTTGTTGTTGAACAACAAGCTCTTATCTACACATCACAACAACTAAAGACTAATGCTTTCATGCTAATTTTCTTGCCACTAGATAGATAAATTGTGATTTGTATTCAATACCTTCACATAAAATATCTATCTTATTTTTTATTTTCTGAATATTCATATCCACAACACAAATAAAATAATTCTAGATATGTAAATCCAGAACTGAGATGTGCCTGGATACGACCATCCGCATTTGGACACACAAAAATGTCTTCTAAACACTAAGATGAAAGTTTTTTTTTTCTCATTCTAGATAAAAAAAATCCAAAAAAAGTAACAATGACAATTTGGAGTTTTAAAAAAATTGATAGATGCATATCACAATTGTTCCACTGCAGGGAGAATTAGCCATGCTTTCATCCTATTCACCATTTTATAAAATCTTTAGATTAAAGACCCATTTGATAAACTTCGAAAATATAGTGTAATATTTTATATTTTTTAAAACAGTATTGAATTAAAAAAAATATTAGTATCAAGTTCAAACAAAATTGTGAAAGAACTTTTTTAGAATTTGTTTCTAAATATATTAATATACAATCAACTTTTTTCTATTACATCAATTTACAAAACTTTTTTCACTTTCTACTCTCTCCTTCAATCAAAAACATCATTTTTTTTTCACTTTCTTTCTCTTTTTTTCTTATCTTTTCCCCTTCCTCCTTCGTTGAAACAAAGTCTGATTGAATGTAGAGGAGTGAGTTGTGAATGGTGATGTGTTCCATGGTATGTGTCTCGAATATTCATTTTAAATGGTATGTTCATGTTGGATATATGTATTGAACACCGACACTCGTACGTCACTTATAGGAGACGTGTCCAATTCAAAAAATATTTATTGGATTTTAAACAATTATAAGATGATTCTAATATAATTAAGAAAATACATTAATTTTTTAAAAACTTAAATTTATTATATAAATTTTTATTATGATTACATAAATAAGGAAGATAAAAGAAATTGACACATATATTTATGTAAATAAATCTTAAATCTTTATTATTCATGTCCTTTTTTCTTGGCGAATTGGTTCAAAAGAAAATGGTGGCATTTTTGAGTGGCTAAAAGAACAACCCCTACTGATTCTGATAAGACATTTTGATGACTTTATAGTGATGGAGGCCAAAAGTAGAATAGCAGAGGAGACTATTTAAATGGAAGCACAACCACTGATCACAGTATTCATAAAGTAGCAGCTGCGTCATACCAACTTTTGGTCCGAATCAAGAATCTTAACAAATGTTTCACCACTATTCTTCACAGTGATGCACGTAAACCAAGATAATCATCAAAATATAAACGCCACAAACTTTGAAGTACATCACTATCAGTAATAGTAGTGTTCATTTTTCTTGTAAAATACATCCTTTTCTTAAAAAAAATAATTAATACTTCATATGCATTGAATTCTAAAGATAAACAAACCAAGTATCTGAGTTCATGTTTTGATAGAAAGATATCGGTGGACATCAAATGAGAGTTATGAAATGGAAATAGCATAGCATGTATAAACGATTGAAAGGAAAGTCAATATTTGAAAAGTAATGAAAGCATCTGGTGAAAGACACTTCCACCACTTTGATATCAATAATTACCTCCAAAGCTGAGAAACTGAGGCCATGTATGTTCTACCTATTATCTAGTGGTAGTGGTGATTGTAGAGGTTGTTAATGATAAAGATAAAATGAATTATAACTTTATTATAGGAGTTCCTTGCAGTTACACACTCATCCGTATAAGGATACCGAGACTAAAGACCGAGAAATCTAGTTGATCTAATCCAATAAAATGAGAGTCCACAAATTACGTTCAAGTTCAAGTTTAAACCCAAAGTAGAGGACTAACAAGCCGAAAGCACAAACCGAAATAGAAGATCGAGAAGTAAACGGCTTCAGATGAAAGAAGTTGTTTCTAGGCCCCATAAGAACAGAGGTAGTAGTGGTTAACCTTCACTTTCTCTTCTCTTCTCGTCATGGTTACTTATCAAATTCATATCTCACATAATAAATTCTCTTATTCTTGGGGACCATGACAACAGTATTTTCCATGAAGTTTGGTTATTTATGAGCAGATAATAGTGATATTCGAAGCTTTTAAGAAAATGGTCCATTTGGGGTGCATGGTACTTCAAAAAGAACAGAACTTGTCCTTAGAGCAACTTACAACACAAGTCTTTATATTTTAAGTGTGGCTTGGTTTATCTTTGCTCTTTGTGTGGCTTGGTTTCCAATGACAACATCACCATGTCAATATTCCATCTGATATATGCCATCTGGGTACTCTTGTCTTTCACCTGCTTCTTTATAGTTGTGATTTGTGCTTCGTGGTGCCCATATCAAAATTTCCAACAAAGCAATCAACGATTTGAGCAGAAAACAGATAAGTTTTGGGTGTTCAGTGAACAAACTGAAAGATGGGTTGAGGCAAAACTGCCCTATGATCTCCTCTCTTGTGTTAATGGTGACTGTAGAAAAGTGGGGTCAATACTTCAGACTGAGAAACAAAAAGTGTTGGAGCTTGAAGACAAACTTGATGAGCAAAAGACAAGTGATGAAAATAAGGATAGTAAAATGGAATCAGAGGTTGTGGTTCTGGTTCAGAGGAAGAGAGTTTCCTTGACTAAAATATCTGAGACATCTGTGTGGGTCACTGGTGAAAGTGGGTCTATCTATGAGAGGTTTTGGAATGGAATGGAATGGGTGATTGTCTCTCATGACTTGCCTGTATCAGCAGGAAGTGCCGTATCAGTTCTTGTCATCAATCAGACGATTCTTGCTCTATCAGAAGCAGGGAAATTATATCAGGTAATCATCCATAAAGTTAGAAGATACATGAATTGCTGTGTATGCAATGAAACCTTAAACACTGACACACCAAGCATTGAGCATATCAACTCTAATTTTGAGAAATTATTACGCAGTGAGGAACTATGTGGCCTTGGCTATGACTATCTCGTATCTGCATTTTTTAATTTATGACAAAATTTTTGTAATGTGTGTCACATGAAATTAGCTACCCGTATCTTCAGACCATGTAATAATTTCTCCATTTTCAGATACATGTGCACTTGCATGTAATACTATGCAATTCAATCTAACACAACTTTATGCATAGCCTGTTATGTTAAGATTCAACTCTTGGATAAGTATTCAAATGTAATAAATGAAGGGATACTCTGTAAGTTGTTGGAAATTGGAACTGCAACAATTGGCCTTGTCTCATGGATTTTGCTTTGCAGCTACGAGGGCAACACAGTGAAAGTTCAGAACCAGTTTGGGTTGACTTCACAGCTACTTGTCCTGAGAAAAATCTTTTGATAAAGTCTGGAGTTGCTTCACGTGATGGACAGTAAGTGAAATTTTACTTTCTGAGATCAAACATATACACCATGAGCATTGCTAAAGCATAGTCTGTTGTGTTGTTACATTGTGGAGCAGGAGAGCTTATTTCTGTACAAAGAATGGAACACTGGTAGAACTTGCTTGGGTTGAGCCCCCGAGGTAAAACTCAAGTTTTGGTGAAAATATTTGTAACTAGAATGTTAAATTCTAAACTCTTTATCCTTTAATAAATGGATTCAAAGGTATTGCTAATTTTACCTCAATCTTGACAATATAGAACAGATGGATAAATCATGGCCAACCAGCTAGAGCAAATGTAGCAGCAATAGCAGATGCTGCTTCAAGAAGAGAAGTAGTATATACCATAAGGTGAGTGGTTTGTGTGTGTATGTGTTGCTTGAGGCACATTTTGTCTGCATTTTTATTTACTTTTTTTTTTTCTTTTCTTTCATCATTCCTTAATTCCTACAAGGTTTGATCTGTAGACTCTGATCCATTTCATCATTGAGCGAAAAGTAAGAACAAAATCAGATCAATTTTTCGATCAAAAGTACTATGTAAAATCCTTGGATTTTTCCTCTTTCTCTAGATAGGTAGAGCATTTGAATCATATCACATTTCATGAAGGATCTCTAATGAGTGTCATGCCTTTAAAGACAGTAGTAGAAGGCTTTGTTGCACTAAATAACTATAAAGGCTTAGAAAGCATTATAAGTCATTACTCTCTTTTGAGGTCATTTCTTTTAGTGAGAATCAAAAAGCACTCTTAATCTTTGGCTTCTGTCAAACTTAACAAATGATGTGGGGCTGTAGTTCTGCTGGAGATCTTTATGAATATGACAAAAAGTCAAAACCATCATGGAAGAGACACATATGGCAAGATAAAACATCACAAGCTGCTCCTCTGATGCCATCTAAAGGGTGCAGTTTCCAAGGATTGAGTGATGATCATTCAGAATCTCTGTTCCTTTTAACAAAGGTCTGTTTGTACAAGTACTTTATGAACGTTGTAATCATTTGCAGAAAAAAGTGCCACCAAGACTTCTTCTCTTAACAACATCATAAAATGTGAAAAATTCCCTCTTTAAATAGTTTGTCTAATGGAACTTGGTGGAAGAAAAAAGTGACCAAGGAGAAACTATATTGTTGTCAATTCTGTGTAAAGCTGAACCATTGTATCAAATATGATTTTTTTTAAAAATCCAATGGCTTTTGCACATCACTTGAACATGTTTAGGTTGGCTTGTACAGGGGTAACATTGCTTTTTGATGAATTTATTCTTATCCATCTAGGAGGACACCATTTTCTAAAATACTTGGTTGATCATACAGGAAGGCACTTTGGTAGAGAGAAGGTTCCATCAAAGGAAGTGGAAATGGGTAGCTCATGGAAAACCTCAAGATCAAAATTTAACATCTATTACACCAGCTCTACAAGATGAATCAGCTGAAACATCCTCCACTTCCTTATTCTTCACTACATCATATGGATTTGTCTTTGAATATCAAATTTCAAAACAATTAGGTGAGTCATCTCATCTCATAATATGGATTTGTCTTTGAGTATTGAATTCCAAAACAATTAGATCAATCATCTCATCTCATAATATGGATTTGTCTTTGAATATCAAATTCCAAAACAATTAGGTGAGTCATCTCATCTGATAATGAAAAAAAAGTTTTACAGCCCATTAATTTAACAGTTCCAACAATGAATTTCCAGAAGTATGGAAAAGTCACCAGCATCCTCTCCATGCAAAAGCAGCAAGAGGCATAGCAGGCTTACAATTGTACATTGGCAGAATACTGTTTCCACTAGATGATGGAAGACTTGCAGAATTACATACTTTAGGAGTAGGTGGTGAAAGTTCAGGACCATCTCAGCCTCAAAACATCCGAAGGAAATCATCAACCAAATATGCTTGGTCAATACTAGATGTGCCAGAGAGTGAGGGATGGAATGCAGAATACTGCACACAAGAACGTGGCCTCAGAAACTGTCTCACTGGCATAAAAGATGAGTCAGAGGAATCAGTAGTAAGTTCTGCAACAGGTAGGAGAAAGCAAAGCCAAGCACAGAATCATTATTTATCTCTTGGTACTTCAGGTGGTAGACTGATTCAATCTTCACAAGAATACAATCACGTGCCAGATAACTGGATTAGTACTAACTTTCGCTTGAGATTGTTGGATGTGGGGAAGTCATTTTTCTTAATAACAGATGATGGTTTGATTCTTGAATACATTTGCATTGAGAGTGCATGGATGTGGCTGAGGCATGAGAGCTTTACACCAATGAAAGGTATATTGAGTAACTACAATGGAAGCTTATTCATGGTTGATACAAGTGGGAGTTTGCTCCTTAGAGAAAGAAGAGGCAAGGAGATAGCATGGAGGAATTGCACAGCTCTGAGGAGAGGAAGAAATGTTAATGGAGGTCAACCTTGGGATGGATTACCAGGCCAAGAAAGGAAGGTTACAACTGAAGACACACTCTTCTTTGTGAGCAAAACTGGAAGACTAATGAAGTTAGTGGTACGTAAACTCTAAAGAATAACTATTCACTCCTCTTAAATTGCGTGTCCGTGTCAGACACTGACACTCGTATGACGTATCGGTGAAGTGTCCAATTCAAAAATATTTGTTGGATTTCTTATCATTCTACACGGTTTTAACACAATTTTAAAAAAGAGAAATACATTAATTTTTTTAAAAACACAAATTTATTGTATAAATTTTTATTATGATTATAAAAATAAGAAACAAATATTTTTAAAACAGTCATGAAAAACATATTTCTGCTAAAAAAATCTGAAACGTACTTATACATATAAATTTTATAATCAATTTATATAATTTATAATTATATAATATATAGATCCGTATCTACGTCTTTTACATTTTAGAGATTATTCGTATCTTTGTGTCAATATCGTATTAGTGTCTGTGTTACATAGAAAAATAGAAGAAAACGATGAAAATATTGATCCTGCAGCAGTATTACATAAGTGCATAGATTTATAAAAAAAAAACAAAGTTTATGTTTAATTTAATTTTTTTTTGCCAATCATATACATGGATAGAATTATTTGGGGATAAATTCCTCCGACATCAGAATCAATTACAGCACCAAAAGTTGCAATAACTGGTGAAGTAAATATTATACAAAATTTTCCCAGGTTTCTTTGAAGAAGTTGAAATGGAAAGATTGCAGAAACCCTCCAGATGCTAAGGTTGCATGTATACTAGACCAGGAATTGTTCAGAAAAAACATAGTATTTGTCATTGGAAGAAATGGTCACCTATATCAGTATAACAAAGTGACTGATTTGTGGCATGAACATTACCATTCTCAGCATTTGGTTCTATCACAGTCTCCTGGAACAGTTATAAGACCATCATTGAAAACACTCTCAGGTTCCCTCTTCATGATTTCAATAGATGGTGGCCTTGTTGAGTATCAATGGAGCTCAGTGTATGGATGGAACTGGGTGGAACATGGAACACCCAATAGAGATGTAACACTTGTAGGTTCACCAGGTCCAAGCTTTGAAGGCAACCAATTATTTTTTACTGGTTCTGATGGAAAAGTATACCTTAGATACATGCACAAAAAGTCATGGAAGTGGAAGGACTGTGGTTTCCCTTATGTGGGAAATAAACTGGTTGAAATTGAAGCACATTCACATGGAGGATTCCAAGAAGAGAAAGTAGATTGCAGTGATAAAGATTCTGCATCATACTTGAAGAAGGGCCAAACAAACTTTGGTGACATGAACATTAGATGTGACTCAAAGGTAAATATTGCAGACCAAATTCATAATTTGTAAAATGACTGACATGGAATTGAATGCTAAAAACAACACATCATAGCATGGTATTGATTGAGTCTGATACACACAGGTGGCACCTACAAGACCAATTCAATTTTCTAAAGGTTCTGTCATATTTGAGCTCAGAGATGGCAGGGTAAGAACTTGAATTCAATGAGATTTACAATTATCTGATGACAAATCATATTTTACTATATGTTCTGAATATAACATGTTAACCTCTTAAATATAACTTTCTTTTGCTCAATCCATTTGCTGTGAGTGTTAGCATTTTGTTGTATGATTTGAAATTAACATCTACCAATCTTCACTAAATTGCTGAAACTTTTCAACATATAGCAGCATTTCTATCTATTAAAAAGTACACTTCTAACTCAACCTGGTTTATAAAATGAGATTTTACTCAATTGTATACTAGGAAGTGTTGATAATGAAACTCATACTTCAAAACTCATTAGAAAGACATTCAAACTCATATATGACTAAAAGATTTTATCTAGAAAATTATTTATGAATGTTTGTCTGTTTGTGAGAATCTTGAAAAATCTTTCTGTTTTATTTCTTTTAACCACCAATATCAGAGATAATGAATTTTGTTTTCAGATTCTATCAAAAGCCAAAGTTATTAACCATTATAATTATTATATTTTTGACAATATCTCTTATGACAGTTGGCAGAAATTGAATTGGTGGAGAAGAGAAAATGGGTGTGGTCTCAGATCATTGGCACTCCAGCTAGTCTTTGCTCAGAGAATTATTGGAGTACTGTACCATACAACCTTTCTTGAATTTAATTCCAATGCATTATTGTTGTGAAAAAGTTCTACACTCACTCAATTATGCATTCTTACATTATAATAAAGAAATAGTTTTTTCCAAACACTTTTTCAGTTATTCAAAACATGAGAAATAACCTGTAAGGTCAACAAACTTAATTTCTAATAAATTTGAAATAATTTTGATAAATATGAATTTTAAGTTTAACTCAATTTTATCAAATTATTTTATAAAATATGATTTATATTCATTTATATATTATAAAATATATTAATCTTTAATAGATTTGGATTTGTAACCAATAACCTCACAAGTTAGTTAACTAAGAAATTTGTACACTATATATAACTTTACCTTTCTACACAAGTTCAGGGTATTTTAAAAAAAAATCTAAAAAAACAAATTTATAGCAGAAGGTAATTCTCAAGTTAATGAGAGTAAAATTAATACATTGGTAATATTTAAAAAATTAGTAAAATTAATTATTTTTGTTGGTGTATGTGATTTTATCTAAAGTGTCTTATTTTAAAGACAGATGATATTATTTATACACTTTTGATTATTAGGTATAATTGATATGAAGTCTTATATTCTATTAAATGAATTTCACATTATTTTTCTAATAATATAAAATATATTAAAAAAGACGTATTTGAAAATGTACTATTATACTCTCTCTTTAAAAACATTATTTTATGTTTTCTTGAGAATCGATTTCTCTAACCCAAGCAAGAAAAAAAAAAAAGCAAGGAATTACAGATGCTTAAGCTAGTTAATTTTAATTTCATGAAGTTTTTATATAATTTTGAAAATATTTTTTAAAGCCCAAATTGTAATTAACTTGCTAAATTAATATTGAAGACATTTCGAAATTTCTTGTAAATATATTAGGTAATTTTTAAAAGAAAACACAAATAGTTAGGAAATCAAATTACTTTAACGTTTATGTAATTTGAAAAGATTATGAGGTGAAAGACTAGGAAAAATTGTATGCAACTTTGGAAATAATTTTTGAAACCCAGTTCAGTTTGAACTATGAACTTGTAAAATATATTCCAGTGAACTAAATGGCAGTTTGGTGACTCTTTCTTCCTGTACTACTTCTCCCACTTCCATAAATTTTCGTATTTTCAAAAATATTCTTATGTAATATTTTATTACATAATCTGAAAGTCATTTTTCAAATTCATAATTAATTTTCGAATTGCATAATCCATAAATCTTTTTTCAGATCCATAATTAATTTCTGAATTATATAATCTAGAAGTCTTTTCTAGCTTCCGGATTGTGTAATCCAGAAGCATTTTTTCAAAATGTGTATTCGGATTATATAATCCGGAAGCTATTACGAAATTTAGACTTCTGGATTATATAATATAGAATATCATTCTGAATTATGTAATGAAATTTGAAAATGACACAAAAAGGATAAAAAAATATTTTTATGTTTTGTATGGAATATCAAAAGAACATATGGAGGTGCAGGAAGAAACGGTCTAGTTTGTTTTAGACAACGCCAATGATTTAGCAGTTCAATCGAGTCAAAATTGATTGGATGCAAAAAGCAATTGCCTTCTTTCAGTGGACACGTACTTCAATTTAATTCAACTAGTATAAGCACCCCTACATTGCACTACAAAACACACTTAAAAATATTTGAACCTACCTTATAATCTTTCAAAATTTTCAAAATTACTCTGAATTTGAAAATTTTAAAATACAATTCAAAAATCAAAATCTCAAAAATCTCAAGTAAATTCATAATAAAAGAAAAATTCGGTAAAAGAAAATCCAGAACAGAATCTAGAAATACACTCTGAAAAAGAATTTCCAGAATTCAAAAAATATATTCTGAAAATTCAAATTTGGAAATGTATTCTGGAAGTATTTTTTATATACACCCTCATTTCATTTTAAGATCATTTTCTTCATTTCCCAGAGACATTTTTATCATTTTAGTGGAAAATTGGGTATAGGTTGAAATTGATATGGTGCCGAAAGAATTTTACAACTGAAAACAGTTTTATTTGATAAAACATGTAGCCCAATTTGATTTGGCAGAGCTGGGCCGGGCTGCTTCTTCCTGCACCTCCATACCTTCTTCTCTCATTTCCATAAATTTTCGTATTTCCAAAAATATCCCTCTGTAATATTCTGGATTATTACATAATCCAGAAGTCATTTTTCAAAATTTGTAATTACCTTCCGGATTATATAATCCGGAAGCCTTTTTTCCAGATGGATGATTATTTTCCGGATTATATAATCTGAAAGTTATTCTATGGGATGGCAAAAAAGGATAAAAATGTATTTTCATGTTGTGTATGTATGGAGGTGGCAGAAGAAGATATGGAGGTGCAGGAAGAAACATTCGCTGAGCCGAATACTTTGTAAGCCTTATATCCATCTCCTATCTCAAAGTCGCGTACACATAATTGCATTTTGTAGTAGAAAAACTCATAATACAAAATAGAAATGGAATGAAAAGGTTTGATTCAATCTATTCTCTTTAGTTTTGTTGACTCCATTGATCAACCTCCTAAGTGGTTCTTGGTTGGCATGTGCAATACGCTTACAAGATTAGCAACAGAAAGCATATATGGTGCAATTGACAATTATTTACTCCTTTTCTGCTGGGGATCTCAATTATTTTTTCTTTCTCTCTATATTTAATGTCAATATAATTAGACATGTTTCCAATAATTCTTTTTTACTTTATTGAAGCTTTTGTAATTCTTGCTTCAGTTTACTTTCAATAACAAACAGATCAAGGCTTTTACTTAAGAGTTTTGTATGGTTACTTTCTAATTGTCTTAGTTCAATAACCCATACAATAAAGTGTGTTTAGATGAGACAATTTAAGAAATTGTGAATTTTAAATTCCTTGAAGTGAACGAATAATACTGATTATGAAGACTAAATTGTAATTTTAGATTAAAAAATACACATGTACCTGACTTTCTACATAAACTTCTCCATTTTGATCACCCAAATGCGATTTTGTTTGGTATTCGGTTGAAGAGACCAAATATAACTCAATCTAAGTTGCCATTATCTTCTAGAATAAAAACTAATAGGATTAGCTATAATCATTACACAAGTCTTAGAAGAATGATTTGAAAAACTAGAAGACAATAACAAACAATCAGGCATACATTTGGAGAGCCAAAAAAGTTACAAAAACCATATAATATTATCTCAGTATTAGAAATTTCTATAACCGAAAAACAATTTAGATTCCATTGCCCCATCTACTGTTTACAACGTCCTACATCTATCACATACAAGAAGAAACAAATCTCAAGTACAGGCTTTAAAAGTTCAGGCAACTTCATGTGCATGTGTGCATCTTTCCTATTTGTAATGCCCCTACAAAGAAATTATCCCAAAAACATGAAACCCTTGCTTCTCCCCCAATTGGGAACATTGGAACTCACTTCTCAGTTTCAACGGGTATACAAGCACAAGCTTAGAAGATGAACGGTGATAAGTCAAAAAATCATTAACTAATTTAATTTTGGTTATTGGAAGATACTTTTTTTTTCCTCTTATGTTTGGGCTTGACGGCATCCTTCAGAGTCTTACCTTCATTACTCTGCCCACCGGTTAGAGACTTGTCAATTGGAGAAAAATCTGTCTTAATTTCCTGTGGTGGTTCCTTGGGCTTAGTCTCACTTCTTGAATCCTTTCGTTTAATAGGAACTGATGGTCCTGCATATCATACAGCTATTCTAATGAGTGGAGGCACTCAGGCACCATTAGACCACACACACGAGTAATTGACAGACACCAACTTATAATTTGAAATGGATAATGAATCCTGATAGGAAAAAAGCCTAAATAAAAACAACAGAAGAAAGCTAATTTCATAATTGAAGATGAAAGAGCAGCTATTACCCCGTGAAGCCAGAGAAGCTTTTAGAAGATCTGAATCGACAGCCTCTGAGTATGGATCCCTGAGGAAGTGAAGGAACAACAGTGTAAAGATATAACATGCAATTTTATTAAATTTAAAAGAATAAGTGTTACTTATTATGTCCTTAACATAGAGAAAATTCAGAATGGAAGGATCTCAAAATGGTAACTGTTCTCACCGAATCTCTCATCAAAAGCCTAGAAATATTTTTTCTATACGTTACAATGATCAATCGACGAAAGCATTAAAGTGTTTAGTTCTCCTTCCAAAGTATAACATGCCTTATAAGAAGCAATAGCTCAACCATAAAATCGAACTAACCGAACAGTACAGTAACCTTATGATTTTAAGGAGAGAAAAGTTAATTTGCTATGAAACTCTTTAAATTCATGCAGCTCGGAGTCAGCAAGATTGAAATCAAATATAATTGTTGCCTCATTGACCCCAAAATGATATTGTTGTACCAAGACTCAATTAGTTGAGGAAGTTAATTATTTTTTCTATCTTTTCATAAATTGATTCATTTAGTTTGATCTTGTTGAGCAGTGAAAAACTATCAAACTTCATCCTTGTGGTTTGCTACTTTGCTTTATCATAGAGTTCAACTACTTTTGCTCAAAGTGTATTAATATTAATTTTTATATGAGAGATAAACTCTTACTGGTTTAGTCTATAAGTGGAATCCATGAAACATAAACTCTCAAATTTGACACCTTACTCTGCAACTTGTAATAGTGATTACTAGTTTCATTTTCTTTTGTATACAATGATTATAAACAAATTTCAAAACCAAAAACGAACAAAAAGAAAAGTATTAGTTTTTGGACTAGCTGATAACATACCAACTTGAAGATCCACCGGTGAAATTCTTCGAGTCTCCATCCTTACTATGTTCTTGTCCTGAAGGTGTGGCTTCACATTCCATAGAATTTTCCTCTTCTTTCAGCTTCAAATTTTCCAAACCGCTACCATCCTCATCACCAACTAATTGATTTTGTTTTTCACCTATTCCAGCAGAAGCACCACATACATCCACAACAACAGACGAAGAGTGCCGCTTAATCTTCCTTAACGCCCTTTCATTGTTGTGTATTTCTACCTAATCAGAGAACACAAACAAAAAATCAATTTACCAAACACATAGACTACAAAATTGATATGACACTCAAACAAGTGAAGCAATATACAGTGAAGAAAAGAGAACTCACAGCATCCTTAATCTTAGTTGTAATATCAATAGCTTTATCATGAGCAAGTTTCAAGCAATGCATGATAAATCTCTGAGAGACACCCTCTCCCCCAGCCTTCTGAATCGCACAAACGTCGCCGTTTGAATTAAGCGTCGCAGTCATGCGTCCCGTCATCACACACTCTTCTTCATGCGTAGGATCTATCACCTACACACATAAACCCTAAACCCTAACTAAAAGCTCCAAAACCGAAATCATGCAAAAAGAAAAAAACGGAAGAATCCTTACAAGGAGATTTTCATTGCTGAAAAATCCAAACGTAACAGCAATCGGGAGATGATGTATAATCAACGGAATCGGATCGCGCTCTTCGGGAGGATGCACCACCACTTCCTGGCCGTCTTCTCCGGCCAGCGAGCACTCCGGCCGTCGGAACGTCAACAGAGAAGCCAGCGCCGCGATATTGGCAGCGTCAACGAGATTTCCGGCATTGTCGAGAATGTGGATATCAACGCGAATGGCCCAGACGAGTTTGCCGGAGAGGACACAGAGCGACTCAGTGTCGATGGCGCGGCTTTCGCGCAGGCCGCGGTCGACGACGCGGCCAAGCTCGACGGCGGACTCGGCCGGGCGACCGGGCTCGAAGGAGGGGTCGGCCATGGGAGAGAACTCGGTGAAGATGGAAAGGGAGCCCTCGTTGGGCCTGTCTTTGTAGGGCCTAACGAGTTGGGCTGTGACGAAGGTGATGACGTGGGTGTGGCCCAAATGGACCTCCGCGGAGCCGTCTTGCTTGGCGAGGTTGATGGTGAGCTTGCGGTGGTCGGAGGGGCGGCGGCCGTCGACACGGAGGTCGGACAGAAGAGCCGCTTCGATGAATTTGTTGTCGTTGAGAGGCATTCGCCAACTGTTTGCTAGCCTCTGCTCCATCTTCACTGCCTCTGCTTCGCAATGTTTGGGTTTTAGGTCAAAACTATTCTTATTACTTCACTATCACTCTCTGTTACTGGGTTTATATTTTGTTAATTAAATTTAAATATTTTTTTGTTTTAATAAGTATTTTACGAGATATATATTCTTTTATTTAATTTTAAATGTATTTTTAGTTTAAATATTTTTTATATTTTACTAGTGGAAACAAATCTGTATTTTTTTTTATTTTTATCATATATATATATATATGTTTAATATTTCAATTCATATTTTTTTTAAAAGTAAAAAACCAAATAATAAGAAATAACAATTAAACCAAAATAATAAAAAGGATAACATAAAAATATAAAAAAAAAAGTTGTTTCACATTGTGAGAAGTGTTTTAATCTTGATAAACTGCTTTATTTCATTTTTTTGACAAACTATTTTACATTTGAAAATAATGATTTTTTTTTTACAAAATAACAGTATATTAATTTAAAAAAATGAAAAGGGATAGCAGGTTTCAATTAATTACAATAATAATTATTTATTTAGTAAATATTTTAAAAAATAAAAAATAACTCAAATATTTAAAATAAAATATTAATAAAGATAAAATAGAAAAAAAATGGTATATCAAATTATAATAGAAATTTCATTTTTATATAAGTTAAATTATAGTTAAATACTTTAAATAATGATAATATTAGTAGCATAATAAGTATATATTTAATATATTAATATATTAATGAAGACGGTAATGGTAGTCACATTTAATTTTTATTACATGAATATTTTAAAGGTATAGAGTTTTCATGATATTTTAATTTTTATATATTTTACATTTAACTATTTACTATTTTAATCTTAATTTCACTATCATTATTTTTTGTTTTTTTCCATATATATATATTCAAACTCAGGTCCTTAAATATTTTATATCAATTTGAATTAAACCTTAAATTAAACTAATGTTGACTATTTGATTAAACAACTTTAGTTTGTCTAGAGTTCAACCTTAGATTGAATTAAGGTTGGTCATTCTACTTAATAACTTTGTCATGGTTAAAGTTATTCCAGATATTCCTTTATTTTTTGTTTAGCCTTTTCACACTACTCAACTCAAGGCTGCAGTTCTGTGTACTGTTAATTAACCTAATCTCTTATTAAAAGAGAATGCAACTTATCTAAAATGTCGGTAATACAACTTACTAATCATTACATAAAGAATCAATAAAACTACATAAAATCTTAACAAAAAATAAAGGAATATCTGCATGTAGCACTTAAAATTAGTTGAAAAAATATAAACTTTAAAAATTAAATAATATTAATTAAGATTAAGAGGATAACAAATAACTAAGTCTTATAAAATACATTTCTCACTAAATAAATTTTCTAAATATCATAGTTTGAGACTAGTTAAGCTTTGAATCGGAACAATAATCAATAATTTTAAAACTTCATTTCACATTGTAAAATGTTAAAATTGATATTAAGGTATTTTAATTTTGTTGCCCGACATTTAAAACTGCAGAAAAAAAGGAAAAAAAAAGTCCAAGAAACTATTACACGTAAATTACCAAAATCAGGAATTCATTTACATGAAAATAGATTGTATAACGTGTTTTTGTGTGCAATTAGTGATTAGTGACATTGCATAACGTGATTATTAATAGAGTTGAAGTTTGTTTATCTTGGCATATATTATTAGTAATGGATCTGTGTGTCATTATCTGATAGAAGTCTGCACCAATAAGAACAGCACAGATGAAAATATACCTTTGCCTCATCAATAATGAATCGTTAAGAATGCATGGTACATGTTTGGTTTATTGCCATTAGAAACAACCCAGTTTCTTTTCCTTAAAGATTTTACATTGCAGGCCCTTTTGAGCATAATGGTATGGTTTTACGGATTGGCCTTTTTGACGCTACGGAAAACATCTTGCATTAATTTCTCATGCTCTTTAAGCATATCATCAAGGTTTCCACCCGGACGCATCAATGGTCCAGAGCAGTGTATCCTATTTTTCTTCGGCATAGGACCCTGAAATAACAACACAACAGGTATATCAAAAACTGTTATGTGCCTATTATGATTAAAAAATTAGTTTATTGGAGTGTGGAGTGTATGTTTTGTAGTGTTAAGATATCAGCACCCAGAATGTAAACCCTAGAGAAAAGTTGACTAACTACTTTTGCTTTGTTTTTAACATTCACAACACTTTCCAATCTTAAATCTTAAGGTTGTATGTGTACTACTTTACTATCAAATGGTAGATTTTGTTGTAGATCTCACATCAACTAGAGATTAAAGTATTTCACAGTCTGTATGTGGGAGCAAATCTCACCTTATAAACCGGTTTTATAAGCTTAAAGTCCATTTTTTAATATGGTATCAAAATCATTTTGAACCTATTCTAACAAGAATTTGTTGGACTTATCAGATCATCCGTTATCGGATCACCCATAAATATATAATCTTAGGTGCAAACCTCATCTTAGGCAATCTGCTATCGAACCACTCATAAATATATAATCTGAGATACAAAACTCACCTTATAAACTAGTTTTATAAGGTTGAGGCTTAAAGTCTACTTCTTAATAGTTTCTCTGGTTATTTAAATGGTTGGAAACCAGAAATGATGTAATGAAGAGAAGGTAGGTTGTTGTTTACCATGCTGGATTCACGAGCAGACGAGCCTGGTTCCTTTTTGACGGAAGAGGTACATAAATTTGCTGTTGCTTGATTCAAATGAGACCTCTGATTGGTCAAATATGATTCTGGTCTCTTACACACTGAGGATGATCCTGCTACACTGTTGTGCATCATGGTAGTAGCATGCGTGTAGCCACCATGTACACTTACTATGCCTCCACCATTTTCATTGGGTTCCCCATTCTCCTGGCATAAATATTTTTGACGGTACATTGAAGTATTTGGTTTCCTCTGCCAATGTTCAAGTATTCATGACTGTCAGAATCAAATAAGGTGTTGGACTATGAGGCTTGAAAACACCTCTTAAATTTAAATGGTGTGTTCGTATCAAACATACCCGCATAGATATATTTCCATGAGCATTGTACTGTGGTGAACCCAATGCCTTGGTATCTCCTGCTCCCCTAAGAACAGATGCTGGTGCACGTCCTCTAACAGCTTCCTGGTTTTTCCTGATTGAAAACAAAAGGTGAAGTTCTATGAATGTGAATATGGCACTTTTAACCACAACATTAAATGGTACCAACACAACGTTCAATGTAAAATCTTTAATGGGATGCAAATGTTTTAACACAGTCTTGGCTTCCACTAAAACATGTATCTCCATCATAGAGTTCGGTCACTGTTCTCATATAGTTGTGCTACTTTCATTTTTTTTTGCTGGGAGGAGATCTTTAGCTCTACCATGTTTCCACCAAGGAAAATGGTACTAATGAATAACGTGAAAAAAATTATCATGACTATCAAATCTAGTTAGCAAGAGAAGGATGTAAATTATGTATTTCTGTGACATAACATGAAAAAAAGTCAGTGAGACTGTTAATTAATCACTCAATCAGAATTCAGTATCTTCAATATCTTGGGAATTAAAACATATAATACCTTGTAGCTTCCTTGTCTCGACGCTTGGAATCAAACTCCTTGCTTGGTGAAAACTTTGGTAAACTTGAGGGATCACAAGGTAAGGGATTTGTAGTGAAGAACTAGCAAATATCCAACATGAACAGTAATATGGTAAGTAGGATACCCAAAAACACTGATAGTAAATAGAAACATCGTCACTTTGAAAAACTAGTCAGAAAAGCCTAAAAGAATGTAAGGGGGAAATAATGACAGTTGGGACTCTTAAAATTCTAAACTTTTAACCGTTCTCAGTGATGATTCTTAAAAGAAAAATGTTACTTTGACAAAAGTAGATTGAAATGTAATAGTTTACAACTGTGATTTGATCAATATAATTTCAAACTTGTTCCATTTCAGTACAAAATTGTTTCTTTTTCCGATTGTAATATGGTGGGTGGTTGTCAATATATCATCACTCTTCCAAAAATGTGGAATGTTAAAGTAACTTTACTCTTAGCTGTCACATGTTTTCATTTAAAAAGCACTAAAAGTACTTATAACAGCATAAAAACAAAGTTAATTTCCATGTAAAGTATGTTAAAAAAAGAATAAAAGGCTTCAGAGAATTACCTCACTCTCGAGTGCAGAAGTTGCTGATCCTCGACCTTCTGGTTCTATTGTTAGGAGCTTATCAACAAGAGCCAAGGCCGGGGGAGAAAGATTTTTAAATGTTTCAGACACTTGGCGGTTGTAAGGGTGTTGTGGCTTAAAACTTGTTGCATGAGGAAGTTTTGTTTTCTGCCAATAGTCTTCAGATGGCGAACCACAAAGCTTAAAAATTTTGTGCATTTGTTCCACCTGCGTATATTAAATCATTCTCAAAGTTAAATTGCAATTCCTTGTCTGTGCTTAGTAGTAATAGAAATTCTATGTTTATCATTCTCTTTTGTTTAGGGAACCTTCAACCTCAAGGGCCTTGTTCTTAGAGTGTAATCTATACATATGAAGTTCGAACACTCATTTTAAATGGTGTGTCTGTGTCGAACACACGTATCGATGAAGTATCCAATTTAAAAAATATTTGTTGGATTTCTAACAATTCTAGCACGGATCTAACACAATTTAAAAAAAAAAATACAGTAATTTTCTAAAAATTCAAATTTATTGTATAAATTTTATTATGATTATAAAAATAGAACAAATCCTTCTGAACTAGGTCATAAAAAATCTTTCTACTAAAAAAAAAACTAAAACATACCTAGTGCACATAAATCTTTATTGTCAATTTATATAATTCATAATTATATAATATATAGATCTATGTCCCGTGCTCTACATTTTAAAGATTATACACATCTTTGTGTCTGTGTGTCTGTGTCATATAAGTGTGTGTGCTACATTATACTTTGATTTGACTTGAATATATGAACTAAAACACAGGCTCAATTGACAGTAGACAAAATTTAGAAAAACGGCACCATTTTAGTATAAGAGCTAATTATGAACATTGGTTCATGAAACCAACCTCTGTTCTTCCAGGCATGATCGGCTTCCCCGCTAGCAATTCGGCTAGAATGCAACCAACACTCCACAAGTCAATAGCATCTCCATACTCTGTAGCACCCAGCAAAAGCTCAGGTGCTCTATACCACAGAGTCACAACACGGCTAGTCAATGGCTGCTTTTTTTCAGGTTCATATACTGTTGAAAGACCAAAATCTCCTATTTTGAGATTTCCATTGTTGTCAACCAAAAGATTTGAACCCTTGATATCACGGTGCAACACACCACGACTGTGGCAATGCTCAAGCCCACGAAGCAGCTGCTGCATAAAACATTTTATCTGCAAAGCCAACAAGTAAATAATTGGATAACATACAGCTAAAAAAACTACCACTGAATGTATTCCCTTTATACCTATTCACCATTCTGTCAATAGCCAATTTAGCTATAAACTCAAGGTAAAATGTCTGTGACCAGAATCCACTCAAGGTAATCATTACTAAATCCCAGAAATTTGTTAAAAAATAGTAGCTATTTAAGAGTACTTTTAATTAAGTCTTAACATGTAAGGCATGTACCTGTGGTTCAGTTAACTTCAAGCCATGTGTAGTTGCTAGCCCAGCAAGGTCATGTTCCATGTATTCAAAAACAAGGTACAAACTGGTGGATGTTCTTGAGGTGACAAGACCCTCAAGCTTCATGACATTAGGATGGTCAAGTTGACGCATAATATAGATTTCTCTTGCCATGAACCGAACACTTTCCATATCTGCACTTGAAAACCGAACCTTCTTCAAAGCCACAATTTTACCTGTCTCAAGGTCACGAGCTTTATGCACAGTACTATAAGCCCCTTGTCCAACCTGCACACACAGCATTCACTTGCATGTAAATTGTTTGAGACATTTTCAGAGAAAAGGGGTGGCATGAAGTAGTGATATTTTGAAACTAACTTGGTCTAATTTTTCAAAAGAGTCTGCCCTTCGAGGCACCCACCCTTTGATGGCTTCTGCTGCCACTGAAGATAACCAAACAGGCCATCCCAAATCAACTTGTCCTCCTGCAATATGCTGCACGCTAAGTATTCTGCTCATCATTGGCAATTTTTCATCTACACCAGAACTCACTGTCATACACTTCTGGTGCTGGATTTTTGTGGCATCTAAGTGGTTGCTTTTATCATCTGAGGCCACTTTGGCAGTTCCTCTGATTGATTGTGATGATGAATGAATTATTCGGGGCACCGAACCATCCCTGCTATTACTAATATCTAACTGTGCAGTTGAGACAGAAGGAGCAACCAGTTGTACTGAAGACTTGTTCGATTCCTTTTCTTTCTCTTTCTCTTTCTCTTTCTCATATTCATCAACTCTGTATTTGTTTGAGGAGTCTTTTGAGCAGATGCACCCCATGTTCTTACAAAAGGGGTGTTGCTTTGTTTATCCAATAACCAAATCAATCAACAAATCACTCCCTTTTTGTGAAACTTGTTAAACAACTGGGTACACTTGTATTTTCTTGGGAACCCAGAAGCTCCCACCCTTCTAATTCCTTTAGTCAAGTAGCCATTTACCGTGAAAACTTGTATTGGGTACCCTTTATTATTGAGAACAAAGACGATCATGCCAGTGGAAAACCCACCAACAAAATCAATGTTGCAATGTGTCTATCAACAAGAATTCATGAAGAACGAATACAAAGTTTTTTGCATTGGATTCCCAGATTGTAGAATCTTAACAAGGACTCAAATACCAAATGGCTTGAGATTTTGAAAATCAATCACTGTAAATGAATGAACAGAAATGTATAATAACCACGGAAGAACAAATAAAGAAAGGATTCCCAAATCAGAGGGTTGATGATTCAACTGAAAAGGAGGTAGATGAAAGAGAATGAAGGAAAAGAGCTCAAACTCCTTGACCTTTGACGGGTGAAAAGGATAAAACCGTGTGGAGAATTTGCTGCAATGAAAAGAGAAGGGCACAACAACATTAACAACAACAATGCAGGATGATTTTCTTGGTTTTTTGTTGAAATGGAAAGAAAAAGAAAATGTTTTTGATTGTTGTTATGTTGTGTACAGAGGAAAAGCTGAAGGGAGGGAAGGACATTAAGGGAAAATTGAAAAAAGAAAAAAGAGTTTATTTGATAATGGGAAAAATGGTTGGAGAGATGGAAACAGAGATGAGGGATTTGCGGGTTCTGTGCGACAAATGCGAATCACCCAACAAAATCTTAATTTCACAAACAGTTAAACTAACGTTAATACCAATTAACGATAATAACTGTCCCAGTTTAAATATATATTTTTTTACAATATATATATATATATATATATTATATATTTTATTTTTATTTTTTATATTTTTTTCTTAAAGGGTGTAGAAAGAATTAACTCATTCTCATCTAATTTTCTCGGTTTCTCAGTCTCTTGATTTTGACTTAGACTTTTTCAACTACAACATCCACTTATTTGAGTTTGGGTTGGTTTTTTGGCATGTGATATGAACTCTCGTTTGTTTGTCAGGCTTAACCAAGTTCAATTTTCGACTTCTGGACTGTGGTTCAACTTTCGACTTTTGGAATGTAGGTTAACTCTCGGACGGATATGTGTTTCTAGAAGGAGTTTCAATGAATCAGAATCAGTATATTTGATTATCAAATAAAAATCACTCTATTTATCTCTTAAATTGATCACTTATTTATAACACTCTTTTTTCATACTATTGACTTAATTAAACTTTCACTCTTCACATCTTGTAATTATTAAATATAATGTATATATTTGGACCATTTATTTTACTTTACTATATTGTTTCATCACTTGATTACTTATTCATTTTAGTTTCGCTTCTCACCATGTTGCCAACATTTTGTCTCATTTGGTCTTTGAGCTTAGACATTCATTACATATAGTCTTAAAAAATATTGTGGTACTTTTTTAATACAGTAATAATGGTAGCATTCTTTTCGTTAAACGTTAGAAACAAATTCAAATAAATTTTTATTTTTGTTTATTAAAGCAAATAAAATAACCATTCTTACAAAACTTGCATTTTGTCCACTATAAATAATAAGCACTTGATAAACTACCCATTATGCTTGTATATTGTTAACATGATTTGTGACATTATAGCCCTTGAAGGACTAATCTAAAAAAAAATTAACGTTAAGCAACAAATATTTATACTGTTTTTTTAAGGAGCTTTCCTAGAAAACATAGAAAATGGATTATAAAAATATAACAGTGTTTTTAGTGACTTATTGCAACTAAACAAGAAGAAAGGGTTTTGATGGACAAAAGAAAGGTTTTGAATTTGGCAAATCTAGTGCAACTCTGCATCACCCACAAAGATCTTTCAGCCGGCAAGCTTCTTCACGCTCGACTTTTCCGTCTCTGTCTTTTCTCTGACACCTTTCTCTCCAACCACTTCATCGAATTTTATTCAAAGTGCGATGAAATTGCCTCTGCCCACTACGTGTTCGACAATATACCTCACAAAAACATATTTTCCTGGAACGCCATTTTGGCCGCTTATTGCAAAACCCGCAACTTGCAAGACGCATGCCGTCTGTTCCTGCAAATGCCTCAGACGAACACCGTCTCACTGAACACCTTAATCAGCACTATGGTCCGGTGTGGCTATGAACGCCAGGCACTGGACACCTACGATTCGATCATGCTGGAAGGAGTTAAACCATCGCACATAACGTTTGCTACCGTTTTTAGTGCTTGTGGTACTTTGTTGGATGTGAACTGTGGCAGGAGAAATCATGGGTTTGTGGTTAAGGTCGGTCTTGAAAGTAATATATATGTTGTTAATGCTCTTTTGTGCATGTATTCTAAGTGTGGGCTTAATGTAGATGCGCTTCGTGTTTTTAGGGACATTCCTGAGCCTAATGAGGTTACTTTCACAACCATGATAGGGGGATTAGCTCAGACTGATAAAGTCAACGAAGCTTTGGAATTGTTTAGACTCATGTTGAGAAAAGGGGTTCCTCTTGATTCTGTCTCCTTGTCCAGCATATTGGGTGTGAGTGCGAAAGGGGAAAGGGACATTGGTCTCTACCATGGTCTCTCAAGTAATGCACAAGGAAAACAAATTCATACACTATCAATTAAACTGGGATTTGAGAGAGACCTCCATTTATGCAACTCTTTGCTTGATATGTATGCGAAAATTGGTGATATGGACAGTGCTGAGACGGTTTTTGTTAATTTGAATCAGCACAGTAATGTTTCTTGGAATATAATGATAGCTGGGTACGGGAACAGATGTAACAGTGAGAAAGCTGCAGAGTATCTTCAGAGAATGCAGTGTGATGGATATAAACCAGATGATGTTACTTATATTAATATGCTGACAGCGTGTGTCAAGTCTGGGGACTTAAGAACCGGGCGTCTAATATTTGACTGCATGCCATGCCCAAATTTGACTTCATGGAATGCTATACTCTCAGTCTATAATCAGAATGGAGACCATAGAGAGGCAATTGAACTGTTTCGAAAAATGCAGTTTCAATGCCAACATCCTGATCGGACTACTTTGGCCCTTATTCTCAGTTCATGTGCTGAATTGGGACTTCTTGAGGCTGGAAAAGAGGTTCATGCTGCGTCTCAAAAGTTTGGATTTTATGATGATGTCTATGTTGCCAGTAGCCTTATTAATGTGTACTCCAAGTGTGGGAAAATGGAGTTGTGTAAGCATGTGTTCAGTAAACTGCCTGAAGTAGATATTGTATGTTGGAACTCAATGTTAGCAGGGTTCTCAATCAATGCTCTTGAACAAGATGCCATTTCTTTCTTCAAACAGATGCGACGACTTGGCTTCTTCCCATCTGAGTTTTCTTTTGCTACCATAGTGAGCTCTTGTGCAAAACTTTCTTCCTTGTTTCAAGGTCAACTGTTTCATGCTCAGATCATAAAAGATGGTTTTCTAGATGACATATTTGTGGGGAGTTCTCTAATAGAAATGTATTGTAAATGTGGAGATATACATGGGGCCAGATGTTTTTTTGATGTGATGCCTGGGAAAAATACCGTTACATGGAATGAAATGATACACGGTTATGCACAGAATGGAGATGGTCACAGTGCTCTATGCCTTTATAATGACATGATTTCATCTGGTGAGAAACCTGATGATATTACTTTTGTTGCTGTTTTAACTGCTTGTAGCCACTCGTCTTTGGTTGATGAAGGACTTGAAATATTCAATGCCATGCTGCAAAAATTTGGAGTCGTGCCAAAGTTGGATCATTATACTTGCATCATAGATTGTCTGAGTCGAGCAGGGAGATTCCATGAAGTAGAAGTCTTTCTAGATACCATGCCATGTAAAGATGATGCAGTTGTATGGGAGGTTGTGTTAAGCTCATGCCGTATTCATGCTAACTTAACCTTAGCGAAAAGAGCTGCTGAGGAACTGTATCGACTGGACCCACAAAATTCTGCCTCTTATGTGCTTCTTGCTAACACGTACTCTTCTTTGGGAAGATGGGATGATGCACGTGTTGTAAGGGATCTGATGAGTGATAAAAAGGTCCGTAAGGATCCCGGTTATAGCAGAAGTATGTGCAAGAATGATACACAAATCATTCTAGAAAACGAACAATAATCTCATTATGATGGTCGTTGAAATCAAACAACCTCTGCAGAGACCTTGATGATTTCAACAAAAGGGAGCTCTAATTATGGAGCGAAACCATAATTATCATGGTGAACTGAAGTGTGCCCTTTGAAGGTGGCAAATACGAATATTAACAGGGGTAGATAGGTGAAGTGGTGGTGGTTCGATTTTTGTCATGTCTTTTTGTAAGCCACATACATGTGCGCGCCATAAGAGATTGTGTGATTTCAGAAATTAGGTGACTAGTAGGTGTAGGATAAGGTGGTAGAATGTGGAGGGAGGGATGAGCTAAGCATGAAGTTAGTATCAACAAGAGATCTGATGGAGTGGACGCTCTCTGGGCAGTGCTGTCCAGGTGTGATATCAATCCAAAATAGTTGCCAGTCAACTGCTTGGGCAGTCCGAGGAGTTGCTTCGAGGATGAGTTAATCGAGGTATTGGTCCAAATGCCACATCATCATCTAGTATTTTCAAATGCCTTCTTGTTTACTTTATACTGGACCTTCTTGAACCAAGAGGGTATTGTTAGTATGATTTATCATGTTAGGAAACACAACTAGTTAATTGCTCAAATATAAAGTTGTTAACACCAAGACTAGTCACTAGCGACATGCATATGCATTTGGATTGTCATATCCTAATAATGCTTGTGAAATATATTCTGATCTAATTGAATGTATGGCTGAATCTTTAAATTGACCGAACTACTTTCATGATGTATGGCATAATCTGTCCCTTGATTTCTGTTATTGCATGCGAGAATATTGATGTGTTTCTATTTATCTTATTGTATGATTGAGTGTAGACTTCTCAGTCTTTGTTTATAGCCTGAGGCATGGGCTCCTGAGGAGGAACCTAGTGATTTTTTCACTTTTTCAAAGGAGGAGCCTCCATGCGTGGAACTCAAGGGAAATATTTTATAGGTGTAGATTAGAGTATGATCAGCTTGTGGTAGGTAGAGTCTTTGTGTTATAACTGTCATTCCTTTCTTTTTATTATGCTATGGGATTGTACATTGGCTTCTTTAGATGAATGGATGGAATCACTTATTTTAATATAGATGTATATGCTTTACACTTTGTTGAATACTTTCCATGAGGATATATAAGAGAAACTTCTCCACAAACTTTTCTATAAGAAGAAAAATAAAATAAAATAAAGGTCCAGGAGCAACCAACAGATGGAAACCAGAGTGGGGCAATGCAATCTGTCTCAAAATGAAGAGGGGCAAACCCATCAAGGGGAGTGCGCCATGTTACATCAAGGATCCTCACTCAATGAAGAGTGTGCGGTGAGGTGATGTTCAGGGGCAATACTGTGATCAGTGGATATCTGGAGTTGAAGGAAAACAAGATGCATATAAAGGAGGATGGTTTATGAGTGGTGACTTGGGAGTGAAGCATCTTGACGGATACATAGAGCTTAAGGATCGTTCTAAGGACATAATTGTGGTGGAGAAAATATCTGCACAATTGAATTGGAAGCAGTGTTTTTTAGTCATCCAGCAGTTTATGAAGCCGCTGTTGTTAGGGTCAGCTTGTGCATTTTGAAGCTGAACAAGGGGTGCAGTGCTACAGAAGAGGAGATAATACAGTTTTGTCAGAATCTTTTGCCTTCTTTTATTGCTCCTCGAACTGTGGTGTTTTCTGATCTGCCAAAAACTTCTGGAAAGACACATAAATATGTTCTGAGGGAGAAGGCAAACACCATGGGAAGATTGTATAAGATCTTCTAAAATGTTTCTAAGCCCGTGTTTGGATCACCAGATGAAAGGAGGTGGGAGAGCGAGGAAGGGCGAAATAGGAAACTGAATGTTTCTTCTGAGTTGCAGAGAAAGGAGAAGGGGGAAGAGAGAAACTCAGAGTATAAAATGACTTATAAACCCTTAATTTTATTCACTATTCCACATTTATATTTTTTTAAAACTATATTACACATATAATAAAACATAAAAAATTAATTATAATAATAAAAAGTATATTAATATTGATAATATGAATATTTAAATATTAAAATAACAATAATATTTAGAATTAATTTATAAAATAATAATATTAATTAAAACAAAATTTTGAAATAATAATAATGAATATATTAAATAAATTAATAATAATTAAATCAATTTATTATATAATAATAATATTATTAATTATTATTTTTACTTACATAAAATATTTAATAATATTATTAAAAATAAATAAAATATTTATAATAAAAATAATAGAATTATTTATATAAATAATTTGTTTATATATAATAATATTATTATTAATTATAAAAAATAACAAATAAATTTATTAATATTTTAAAATATAAGAGTGAATTTGTAAAAATCATAAGAAACTTGTATTTTTTCTTTTCTAAAATAATTATTCAAAGAGAATAATATATAAAATTTTAATTAAATCAATTTTACATAAAAGTATTTTTAAAGATAAAAATAAATTTGTAAATTTATAATTTATATCTTTAAAAATAATTCAAAATACTTTATTAATCATCGCATCATTCACAAACTTCAACAAACTTTCCAAACACATAACTTTAACATATTCAATCCAAATACCTTCAACTTTCTTCACACTTTCTTCTAAAATCTTAACCCTTCCACTCCTCAACTTTTGACTCCTCACGCCCTTTAATCCAAACAAAGCCTAAGTTTGTTTTCATGTTGTTAGTTTCAGTTATATATACAATAAAATATGTCTATCTATTTGTATGAATAGAAAGTTATTAGTAAAAAAACCTCAATTCAATGATCTTATCTTTTTATCTCAACTTGAAGACTGACTGGCTTTATAAACTACCTAAAAAGAATTAATGTAATTTCCAGGATGTTCAATAATTAAATGATAAAAAACCCAACTGATCAAATTTAAAAATTAAATAATAATAAGTAATTAAATCTAGAGACTAAAATATTAATAAATAATTAAATGTGATAAGATTTAGAAACTAAAATAACAACAAAGCTTAAATTAAAGAACTAACTGAATTTATAAGAATATAACTTATATTATAAAAAGATAAAAATGGCAAAACTGTAAGTGGGTAACATTGAAAAATTCATTCATGCAATTTAAAGAAACTGTTTATACTTATGGACACTCCTATTAAATGACGTGTAGGTGTGAGATACTCGTATCAGGCACCGACACTCTTATGATATTTGTAGAACATGTATCCGTAAAGTGTCCAATTCAATAAATATTTATTAGATTTTTGATAATTATAATATGGTTTTATCACAATTTAAAAAAAAAAAACTATATTAATTGTATAAATTTTTATTATGATTAAAAAATAAATATTTTTTAATCAGTCAAAAACAAATATCAATCCATCATCCTTATATAGAACATAAGACGGTGAAAAGCTAGCGTGAAACTTGTTATTATACTTTCACCCACCGTTATCCAAACCAAGTGGTCTTATTCATAAACATTCTGGTGGTTGTTTGTTGCAGAAGAGATAATGGAGGGAAGTCTCCGCTGCTCTGCCAACTACGTTCCGCTCACTCCGATCACCTTCTTGGAGCGCGCCGCCGTCGTCTACCGACACAGATTTTCTCTCGTCTTCGGCGACGTTACCTACACGTGGCAACAGACCCACCAGCGCTGCATCAAACTCGCTTCTTCCATTTCTCAACTCGGTGTCGGTCTTTCTCCCCGCGATGTGGTTTGTTTCTTTCGCTCCTACCCTTTTCCTCAATTTCACTCTTTTCTTCTTCACACTCCCCATTAGCCATGTACTCATTATTGGATTGGATAAAAAAGTCAAACTTTGTTATGTTTTTTTGCTTTTTTATTTGTTTGTTTTTATTCGTTTGGTTGTAGTGGAACATGTTGTGTATCGAACTAGTTTTTGATTGCTTGAGGTTGTTACGAGTTTGATCAGGTTGCTGTGTTGGCCCCTAATGTTCCAGCTATGTATGAGCTACATTTTGCTGTTCCCATGTCGGGTGCTGTTCTCTGCACTCTAAATACCCGTCACGATTCTGCAATGGTTTCATTGTTGCTAAAACATTCTGGGGCTAAACTTATTTTCGTTGATTATCAATTACTTGATATTGCTCAAGGGGCACTTCAAATCCTGTCCAAAACCACCACCAACCTTCCCCAGTTGGTCTTAATTTTGGAGTGTGGTGATGGATCACCTTCCCATGCTAGCAACAATGTATCCCCTTCTGGAACCTTGATCTATGAGGATCTTGTAGAAAGAGGGAACCTTGAATTCGAGGTGAGGAGGCCAAAAGATGAATGGGATCCAATCTCACTCAATTACACTTCCGGAACTACTTCCAACCCAAAGGGTGTGATCTATAGTCACAGAGGTGCCTATCTTAATGCTCTGGCTACTGTTCTGCTTAACGACATGAGGTCTATGCCGGTGTATCTATGGTGTGTTCCCATGTTTCATTGCAATGGTTGGTGCCTCCCTTGGGGTGTTGCTGTTCAGGGTGGCACAAATGTCTGCCAAAGAAATGTGACTGCTGAAGGGATATTTGACAATATTTTCAGGCACAAGGTCACCCACACGGCAGGTGCACCAACAGTGTTAAACATGATAATCAATTCACCACCTGAAGTCCGGAAGCCGCTTCCCGGAAAGGTGGAAATGATGACGGGTGGTGCGCCGCCTCCGCCGGATGTGATCTTCCGGATGGAAGAGCTGGGATTTGCTGTGACTCATTCCTATGGTTTGACAGAAACTTATGGTCCAGGGACAATTTGTACATGGAAACCTGAATGGAACAATCTGTCTCGAGCTGCACAAGCAAAACTCAAGGCCAGACAAGGAGTTGCCCATGTTGGATTGGAAGATCTGGATGTTAAAGATCCCAAAACAATGAAGAGTGTGCCAGCTGATGCAAAAACAATTGGTGAGGTAATGTTCAGGGGCAACACTGTGATGAATGGATATCTGAAAGATTTGAAAGCAACACAAGAGGCATTTAAAGGTGGCTGGTTTTGGAGTGGTGATTTGGGAGTAAAGCACCCTGATGGATACATAGAGCTTAAGGATCGATCAAAGGACATCATCATCTCTGGGGGAGAAAACATTAGCACAATTGAGTTGGAAGGAGTGATTTTTAGTCATCCAGCAGTTCTTGAGGCAGCTGTTGTTGGGAGACCTGATGATTATTGGGGAGAGACACCTTGTGCATTTGTCAAACTCAAGGAGGGCTGCACTGCTACAGCAGAGGAGATAATCCAATTCTGCAGGAATCGTTTGCCTCATTTTATGACTCCTCGAACTGTGCTGTTTGCTGATGATCTGCCAAAGACATCAACTGGGAAGATACAGAAATTTGGTCTGAGGGAGAAGGCAAGGGCCTTGGGAAGCTTGACCAAGAACACTAGCCGTTTATAAGAAGACACCATAACTCTGAAATTTGAATGTGATGTTTCTTAATGTTTTGTGCTTTCAGGTTGTGATGTTCCATTATATATAAAATAAAATCTTCCTATTTGTATGATATAAATTTATGCAATGCTGTAACAAAGATAAGATACTTATGACAAGTCCAATGAACAGAAGTTTGAGTCGATTTATAAAAAAAAAATATAGTATAAACTCCCCAATTAAACCTTCAGGTTTTTGTTAATTAGATTTACAAAAAAAATTATCAAATTAATTTTCCTGTGGTACATATTGGCCTTCCATAAATACAAATGTGGTGCAGTATTAACATGCCATGTCATTTAGGTTAAATAAATTTTATAAATCTTAACCAAAAATAATACAAATGCGATTCTCATTTTACATGAGCATACTTTGACTTTTAATAGGAGTATTTGATTTCGCTGTGCATAGGATTCTGTCTCCGTGCTCCCTCCCTAGTTATCTATACTTGGTATCTACTTCTGTGTGCCCACCACCTATTCGACAAAAATCCCAACCAATCAAGGTAACTTTTTCACTCCTTAAATACTCACATAACCAGATTCTTTTTCCTTATAACAATGTGCATAAATGCAAATGGTGTGAAAGTGTCAAGTTGAACAATTTCATTTTTGAGTGGATAACCTTCCTTTTCTGACCCTTTTAGTTTCATTTTTCTTTGTTTCAAAAGGACAACGCAAATTACATCAGCTGAGAAACAGCAAGAGTACTTACTTTTCATTTGTAAGTGTAACTATGTACACTATAGACATCAAAGTCAAAAAACATCACTGTAGTTGAAACCTTGACCACTAGAATATTCCTTCTTCTCTTTCGTTGCTGACGGCTAGGGAAAGTTTTACTTCATTTCCCCACCTAAAGATAATCTTCAATGGAAACGTTCAAGCTATCTCTTTCTGTACAATCTTCACCACTTCCATTCCAAGTCCCAGAATCATCACCCTCCAAACCATCCCACCAAAACTCATCAGAATCATCACCACCTGCTCTAACAGCAACCTCCATTTTCTTCTCACTCTCCTCACTTTGTGCCACCCCAGATGAAACTCTTCCCTCAGAAATGTTTCTGGCGTCAACATCCATTCCAACATCCGAAGCCACCTTCTGAACAGACCTCGGAGACATCTCCCTCAGCTGACCACTGTAGGAAGACAAGGTCTCGGGTAAGTTAAGTTTGTCCAACGAAGAAGGCCTCCTCAGACAGTACACGGCGACGTCGTGAGCCACCGCCGCCGCCTCCGGCGTGGCGTAGGTTCCCAGCCAGAGACGCTCTTGCGTCCCCGGAACACGAATCTCCGACACCCACTTGCCCCATTTGCGCCGGCGAACACCCTTGAACTTGTTTTCCCTGCTTGAACTTGTTGCATTCAAAGCTGAAGTCTTACTCATCTGGGTAACTGAGATTATGGTGTTTGTGTTGAGTTTGTTGAATACTATGAGAGAAGAGATAGATGGTAAGGTTTATATAGGGTTGAAGAATTTGAGAGTCAGAGATTGAAAGAACCAATATCGTAAGAGGTCGGTGGAAGAATCCAGAGTCAAAGTAAAAAAAAAGAGCAGAAGCAATGGAAAAAAAAAGTCTGTGCATGCATTGATTAAAGTCTAAGCAAGTTGGAGGGACAGAGAATAGTAACCTTGCCCACCAATTACTACCTCTTAATAATCAAGAACTTTTTTCATTGAATACACTGTTTTAATTTCCAACTTTCTTTTTTTAGTTATTGTACTGCATAGGACTGGTAAGGTCCATGTCAGATAGGGAACCAGACCTACCCCTCCCCCAAAGATTACCCGGACATATAATGGTAACATTATACTACCTAAAATAGGGATGACAAAGTGGATCGGTTCTGAAAAATCGAGATGGATTGTCTATTCTAATAAGTTAATTTGTTTAGAATCGTCTTTTGCATAATTTGTCATCTGTACGAGTCAAGTGTAAGATGGAACCGACTGACTTGCATAATTCACATCACTTACAAATTTAGATTTTTTTCTTTTTGTATTTCTATATTGTCTTCCTGAAGTCTCATATTTTAAAATTATTCATTTCAAATTTTACAATCTAGAATACAAATTTGTATTATAGATTGCGTAATCTAAATATTGTATAATCCGAAATCTAAATTTTAACTTCTAGATTCTATAATTCTTGAAATATCTGAATTACATATTTCGAAATTAAGAAAAAAACATTCTCAAATTTTTATTCATATTTTATTACGCATGTGTCGTGGGAATAATAATGTGAAATCATTTAGCTAATTCATCTAAATAAAAAAAAAGATAAATTTATTCAAAATTTATATTTAATTTTTCCATTTAATTTATAAAAATAATTTCTTATACAGGCTGGCCCACATACCCAAAACCAACCCTTAAGCGAGATAGGTCGAACCAATCCAACCCACATTTTACGAACCAAATACAAGATGGATCTATACAAAATGTGTCACTCTGTATTACCATTTTTAATTTATTCAAAATTTATATTTAATTTTTCCATTTGATTAAAAAAATTATTTTTTATGTAGGTTGGCCTAGGGACCCAAGACCAACCCTTAATGAAAGCCAAATCGGATTAATCCAACCCAGATTTTACGAACCAAATACAAGATGGATCATAAAAAAACGTATCAGTCACTAATATTATCCTTAACTATATTGTGTCAAATTAATAGGATTAATCAGGACATATGTATTATTAATCTAAACTCATTAACTCGAAAAACTAACAATATCCTCAAAATAGATTAACTTGCGATCATACTTAAATGTACATTTAATACAATATTTATTAGTTCTGAATATCAAGACTTTAATGTCGAAAAATAAATTATAAGTAGTTGGAAAGTATTGTTAATATATTTTTTATCATAATTTGCGTAATTTTAATAAAAGTATTTATTTGTTATTGACCTGTTAATATATTTTATTTAAACTCGTCATCATTTTGTGTGTGTTGGAAACGAGTCTTCCACTTACTAAAATATGTCACATGCGGAATTTGATTCAAATTGCTGAGTCTTTGCTTTAGAAGGCCACGCGCATCTGAGAGGAGTGAAATACACACAAGTACTTGGAAGCAAGTGTGGCGCGTGAGATGAGTCGGTGTGATGATTAGCACGTGGACAGTAAGAAGTAACGTGATGATATGAAGTTTGATTAATGGCATTTAAGTTCCTTAGACCACTTCTTCTTATGGAATAAACACGTGCCGACTTCAAAATATTTAATAATAATAATAAACATATTTACATCCACAACATTATTTCTAACATTAACTCGGACACTCCTCTTAAATAGCGTATTTATGTCGAAAACATGTATCGAACATCAACACTCATAGGACACGTATCGATAAAGTGTTCAATTCAAAAAATATTTGTTGAATTTCTGACAATTCTAGTACGAGTCTAACACAATTTTTAAGAGAAGGAATACCTTAATTTTCAAAATTTGAAATTTATTTGTAAAAATTTTATTATGATTATAAAAAAGGAACAAATCCTTTTGAATCCGTCATGAAAAACATCTTTATACTCCAAAGAAAAACTGAAACATACCTAGTGAGATAATTTTTTATTATCAATTTATATAATTCATAATTATATAATATATAAATCTATGTCCCTATGTCCTGTATCTCTGTGTCTGTGTTATATCAGTGTCTATGCTACATAGTTTTCCAGCCATGTAACTAGTTACTACTTTATCACAACATAATTTTAAAAGTAAATGTAAGCGATTCGATTGATGGGATTTGGTATAATACTTAAGAGGATTTTGTAATTGAGTATTCTGGAGTTAAAGAATTTAAGACAAAATACTAAATGAAAGTAGATCAATTTTTTTTCATTCTCGAAGAAGTGCATATTTTACCAGAATTTTCTTCCATAATGGTACGGAACAATGTATGGATTCATGGGTCTACGTGTCTATATAGATCCTATTCATGGATGTCATTCGTTGATTACTGAGGGCATCCCGAAAACGTCCGGGTAAAATTAGTTGAATTTTTTGTTTTGTTTTTATTCTAACTTAAAAGACTATTTGTTAAGTATGTATAATAAATTTTATCTTAATTATAAGAAGGGGATCTTTTAAGAATTTTTTATTATAAGATGGTCTTCATTTAAGATTGTGATACCAAATGCAAGTTATGCATGTCCATATGTGGTTGATTTGGTATAGTTGTGAAAGTTAAGGAAACGATGGTGAGAAATGGTGTGTGGTCCAAGACGTTAAAGAAAGTTAGGTTCTCCAACTAGACCCACTTGTGTTAAGAAAATACTCCAATAATTCATTTGGGGTTCATTCATTTAAGAGACAACAACTTCACCTATAAATATAATATAATATCATATTTAATTTTTATTGTAGCATAATAAATCATTAAAATATATAAACATAAATAATAAGTAAATATTTACAACTATATTATATTACAATGAAATGATTACTTAAAACAAATAACAAAATAAAATAAATAATTAAATTTAAACTTTAATATATATTATATACAACTGAATTAAATTTCTCATTGCTCTCAATTTAAAAACTCCACTTTCTAAATTCAAATCCGACATGAAAAAGTGGAAATTTGTTCTTTTGTTTTCATTAACAACAATGGTAATGGAAACAACATACAACCAGATGACTACGTGTCTTCTGCTAAATAAATGGGAAATGCCTTCAAATAAACTCTGACTTTATCTGCATTTAATTTTTTACATTAGCTAAATATAAGTATCTTTTATATTGAAAATGTAAATTTAGAAAAATTATAAAATACTCTTTACAAATTAACTTATATAGACTAATTTTAACTTTATTTTTTTTAATTAGTGAGAAAAATGTTACAAAAATTAGTTCTCATAAATCAAAAATTGTAAAAGAATATCTTAAAAAGTCAACCTTAATCTATTTGAAGACATTTGTGTGAAGAGAATAGTGGTTGAAGAGTTCAACTTGGGTTCCAAAACTAATGAATCTAAAAACAAATATCTGAAGCACATTACACGTTTTGGTGGACGCAAAAAAGTGAAAATTTATCGTTTTATGATTAGATATGACCAACTATTTCGAATCCAAATCAGCAATTTGTGTCCATTTTGACAACAAAATAGAACTCCTTTCCTGCCTTAAAAAATCTTTCATAAAAATATCACTTTTCTTCAAACACATGGTAGCCATTTGTTTGATCAAGAAAATTAGCAAGTGCTGTTTAAAAATATTATAGATGAATCTCTTTTTTACAAACTTATTAACTACGAAATTATGTAATTATGTAGTGCGGACACTAACACTAATACACACTAATTCGAGATGAAGATATGTATAATTTCTAAAATGTAAAATATGTAAACACGAATCTATATATTATATAATTATAAATTATTTAAATTAACAATAAAAATTTATCTATATATATATATATATTTTTTTTTTTCTTCTTATAACAGAAAGATATTTCTCATGACTGGTTCAAAATGATTTGTTTCTTATTTTTATAATCATAATAAAAATTTATACAATAAATTTGAATTTAGAAAATTAATATATTTCTCATTTTTAAAAATATGTTAGAATTGTCAGAAATTCAACAAATATTTTTTGAATTGAACACTTCAATAATACGTATCTTACGAGTGTAGTACAAATGTCGATATCCGATATATGTGTCCGAGCTTTATAGTTACGAAACCTTGAAGCCATAATGAATTCTATTAAGTGAAGAGATATTAAAAAGAATTCTCTCAATCAAAATAACAATACTTCTTTTACATTTGTAACACAACACAACTCTTAGAAGAGTGCTTTTCTCTGGGATTTAAGCTTGAATAATGCACAGACTAACTTTCCCAGGGCTAAAATTCAACTTTTTACTTCAAAGAAAGGGAATGACAAGGATCAAATTCTAAGGACCCTTTCTTTTAAGATTTTTTCTTTTGTTTTTCTTGTTTCTATCACAAAATTGTCACATTATTTTCAACATATTTCCCCATTTGAAATTTTTGTACAGCTGAAAACAACTTTCTAACTCTCATTCCTGTACACATCTTCTATAGTAGAAAACAAATTAAAAAGTAATATAGTCCTTTTGTAGTTAAAAGTGAATTTTTTTGTTGGTGAATAAAAGCCATCAGTTCCAAAAGCTTACACAGTTGGGTCAAAACACATGAATGGGTTGAGTTATATTTTATGGCTAATTCTCCTGCTGATCAATAGTGATTTGCACCCAACACTGTACAAAACTCTATTTTACCCTTACCTTCCGGATATCTATATCTACAACATAAATAAGACAGTTCCAGATATGTAAATCCAGAACTGAGATGTGTCTTCCGAATATGACATCCACAACACAGGAATGCCTTTCCAAACACTAAGATCCAGAAGGTTTTTTTTTTATTCCGAATGTGAAAATCTAGAAAAAATGACAAGGACAATTTGGAGTTTAAAAAAAAATGATGTGTGCATATCAGAATTAATCTGGTGCAAGAGAATTAGCCATATTCTATCTCTATCACAAACCAAAGAAGCACTTGATGATGATCCACTATCCCCAGAGAAGAAATGCAGTGGTTGAGCATCCTACTTGAAAAAAGCCATTAACAAAAAGGGAGAAGAAGACCACATTTTGGAATGTCACTGTCAATTATGACCTTTAAAAATGTGTATGGTATACAGAGAGTAACATCAAAACACAAAACAAAAAGTTGTACATTTACCAAGATCTAAACTCACAATATACAACACTAGACAGAGGACATACAAAATGGAAATGTCAATTCTGCTGAGGATGAGATGAATATTTTCATAGCTGATATAACACAGATGATGTCTAATTGAAAGCATTAGAAGCTGAGTATAAGAAGTCCAAGAAACCTGTTCCCTTTAAAAGACCCTTACCTGTTAAAAGCTCAAAATCCAACAACAGGAGGAAACCAATAACAGCTGCTCTACCGTTTATTATTTCGTTCTTCCCAGTAAAACCAAATCCCTCTTGTTCTTCATCAATAACCATTTTAACCTAACCATGTCACACAACTAGTCAATAAGTGAAAATGACAGCCATGTAGTGTAATAGCATCGGTGCAGATTAATTATCAGTTTGTTATATACAATACCAGAAAATCATTAAATAAAAACCAATTTTAGAGACTAAAAAAGTTATTAGTATCTAAATTAGTTTCTATTATTGATAAATAGTTTTTAAATTGATATCTAATTAGCTACCTAAGTTTTAGTAACCAATTGTTTAGATTCTAAAGTTGGTATCTAAAACCTTAGTATCTAATTAGATACCGATTTAGAAATTATTTATCATTAATAGAAACTAATTTAAATACCAATAATTTTTTTAATCTCTAAAATAGTATCTAATTTTGTCAATATAGTAACTAATTATTTATGGTTTTTAAAACTGGTTTCTATTGAATGATTTTCTTATAATGACAGTTGTTACCTCTTCAACATTGACATCACTTGCTGTTACACCAGGTTGAGCTTTCCCACTGAAGACAATTTCAGCAGAAGCATCGGATTTGCCACTTCTCAGGCTGATATAGATATTTTGTTCATCTGTTTTCACAGGATAGGTAAAGAGTTTCCTCAAAGAGGGTGTGAGAACTCTCAGAACAGGGTTTTTTGGATACCATTCTTTGATATCTCCGGTTCGCAGATCAAATGTGCTATCAGTTGTTGGACAAACTATGCACCCATCCTGCATAATATTTGTAAGAGATCATCTCATTATCAGTCAAGCAAGACTAATAATGAACACATTTCATCGTAGGATTTTTAAATACGGTAAATCATTAACCATTTAACTCAACAGCCAATTGATTCAAAATAATGCTAAAAGAGATTTCTTTTATGTCCCAAAACAGATTAACACAACACATTGGAAACATAAAAAGACACTCCTCTTAAATAGCGTGTCCGTGTTGGATATATGTATCAGACTCAGACACTCGTAGGACATGTATCGGTGAAGTGTCCAATTCAAAAAAATATTTGTTGGATTTCTGACAATTTTAGCACGGTTTTAACACAATTTTAAAAAGAAGAAATACATTAATTTTCTAAAAACTCAAACTTATTGTATAAATTTATTATGATTATAGGAATAAGGAACAAATCATTTTGAACCAGCCATGAAAAACATTTTTCTGCTAAAAAAAAATCCGAAACATGTTTGTGTACATAAATCTTTATAATTCATAATTGTATAATATATATATATAGATAGATAGATCCGTCCCTGTGTTCTACATTTTAGAGATTATACGTATCTCTATGTCCGTGTCAGTGTCTGTGCTACATGTCATCTCATGTTTCATTATAAAGGTTAAACTATTCATTTGGTCCCTATAATTGCCATCCTTTTAAGCTTTAGTCCCTGTATGAGGAACTATAATTTTTAGTCTCTGAACAGTTACTTTTAGCAGTGAATTTTTTTTATCAATTTTTCCGATGTTAGCAGGGGAAATCAGGACTTAACTTCTATGAAGCTTGGTTACATACTATATAAACCTGGTTACACAGATACGATAAGACACAAATATGGGACAAATAAACTTTCTCAAGTTTAAAAAATATATTGTATAGATGCAAAATAGTGATAAAGAGATATTGACCCTTTCTCATAAATTCATAACTATGATGATCCCAATTTACACAAAGAAAATTGTGATCATAAAAAAATAATTTTCTTTTTACCTTTGAAACCCTAAACCCTTAATTTTAAAACCTGTACCATAACACATCAACATTTACAAAAAGAGTTTCTTATAAGATCTAGGTTTTAAATTTAAGAGTCTTGCATTGGAGATGCCTTATGATCATCCAGAACTAAACAAACATAACTTCTAAGTTTAGTTCATCAACCAATTTAAGAAGCTCAACACCATATCTCCACTAATGTTCCACAACCTTGTCTCATTATTTATACAATAATATCCTTCAACCTTGTCCACAAATCTAATATTCAGTCCTTTTTCTCATGACATAAGTACGAATATGATTGTTCAAGAAGCTTTAAGGCAAGATTTTCAGATACCATTCAGAAGTATTCAATTCAAACCATATCTTAGAAAGAAAAACTTGGATACCTATTTGGAAATATTTGAGGAGAATCAGTATTAGACATGGGTACTACTTTTCCAATTTTGAAGTCATCGAACTTCAAAGATTGACTTTCATTCATGTGCAAGAACTAAAACTTACAATTTTGTCCTATAAAGACTAAAAAACTTAAATTTTTTTCTCGAATAATAACAAACAACTTAATATGGGAGGATAACTATAAGGACCAAGTCAATAGTTATAACCTGGAATATGTTACATGAAAAATAGAATCTTTAGTTTTTAGGGTTAATTGGTGAGTGATGCTGACACCATTTTTCCTCTTTCACAGGGAGAATGGGAAAACAGATACAAAAATCCTGAAAAATGTAGTTTGATGAATCAATTTGGGGACAGCATAATTTCCACATTTAACATGATCACATGAGATATTACTAATACCACATCTCTACAATAGCTTTATTCTCCAATTCATGAACACTCTATTAAGTCTAACTCAACCTCATAAAACCGGTTTATAAAGTTTATAAAGTGAGGTTTGCACCAACTAATATACTATAAAATGCTCTAATTTCTAGTCGATGTAGAATCTTAAACACACTTATTCACACTGAGAGTGACAAATCGTACACTTATTCACACTGAAAGTGACAAATCGTGTGTGGGACAATATAATACGGATTGTCGGATCCTCTGATAAGTCTAACAAACAATCACTAGGATAAGATCGAGATTACTCTAATGGATTTAAGCCTAACTCAATCTTATACCACAGGCTTGCCTAACTCAATCTTATACCACAGGCTTATTATAAGGGGAATTTTACACCCACTTATATATTATATACTATATACTATGAAATTTCCTAATCTTTTGTTACATCTACAAAACACCTTCTGATAAAAAATAAAAATAAAATGGATGGATTAGGAAGTGAAAGTGACCTGGGTGAGCTTGGCATTGAGCAAGCCTTCAGTGTAGGCGCCTTCAGCAGGAGACCTATTCTCAATGGCAAAGATTTGGTCTTTGTACCACAGCAGCAGTATGGTATCCGCGTCCTGAATGATCACGCGCCGCTCCCCCCTCGGCAGCGCCGCCAGCGGCACCACCGGAACCCAGTTGTCACCGGACGCCGATGACTCTTCGGCGACGGAAACTTGGGCCGCTTTACATTTGAGTGAAGGAGTGCAAGAGGGGTAACTGTAACGGTAACGGTAACGGCGACAGAGCAGAGAGTGGCGGCGGTAGAGAAGGGGCGGTTTGGGAGGGGCGGGGAGACGGAGAATGTGGGTTTTGGAGCATGAAAGGGGGAAAGGGTTTGCAGCCATGGATTTTGGGTTTGGAGAGAGAAAGTGAAGTGTGGTGCAACATCATCATCATCAACATCATTGCATTTGCATGTGTGGATAAGAGAGGATCATGAAGTGAGTTTATTAGCCACATCTCTTTTCTCTAAACTAATTGCACACCATACTTTATAACTCCAAAACCTTAATCCATGCTTATTTCATTATTATTTCTTTTGCTGGATTTCACATTACCACTTTTAGTGTAATTATATTTCTAGAAATTTAAAAAATTTAAGTTCCATTTTTAGTTTTTTTTCCCTCTGTTATTGCAATAAAGGCACTTCATTTATCTTCTAATACATTACATTTGTTAGTATCCTTCTATAATTTAAGAAGAATATTTTTTATTCTAAAACATTAGATTTGTTAGTATCCTTTATCATTTGGTTTAGTAAAAAATAATGTTTTTAGTCAATTTGTTCTTATGTTTTGATGAGGTCATTTCTTCTTCTTATCTCTCTTTCATATCCTTTTCATTCTTACCCATATTACTAAATTAATTATAATCTCTGCACTCATTGTTCCAAATCAAAAGTAAAGGAGATTTTTCATTATTTTAAAAGATTGACATCAAGACCGTTTTCACCTTATTATTGGGTTCGACTTATGATCTCACAGGTTCCAAGCCTCAGACATAAGTCAATGAGATTGATAAGTTCAAGAAGTAATCAATTTTGAGATATATTCTAAATATTGACTGAAACCTATATCATTGTACTCGATCCATGACCTCACAAATATATTTTCAATAATAACATAAATTATATAAAAATAATAAATACTTAAAATTAAAATAAATAGCAACTAAAATTTATCTCCTTATATTAACTTATTCAACTTGACTCAAACTTACTAGTTTAAATTTTTTTGGAATTAAATTGACCTAGGTCCAAACGAATGTGAGCACTACAATAAAATCATAAAATAGAAACCAATTTTTAGAGACCAAAATAATTAGTTACAATAATAACTAATTTAGAGACTATTTTATAAACTAAAAAAAAAATTGATTTCTAAATTAGTTTCTATTATTGTTAAATAGTTTATAAATTGGTATCTAATTAACAACCAAGGTTTTAGAGACCAAATTTAGAAACTAAATAATTGGTAGTTAAAACTATTTAACAATAATAGAAACTAATTTAGAAACCAATTTTTCTTTTAGTTTCTAAAATGGTCTTTAATTTAGTTACTATTACCACTAATTATTTTGGTCTCTAAAAATTGGTTTCTATTTCATGATTTTCTTACCTGACAAAAAGCTAATATAAGAAGTGACTAATAAGAAATTTGAGGAGAGAAACTTTCATAAATCACATATTCTATCACCTCACTTATTTCCTTTCCAAAGTACATCATTAATTCTAACTTAGCCAATCCAAGGACAAAATATATCTTATTCCTTCAATCAGTCTCCACCCAAATGTTTAAGTGCTTCAAAGATTTAAATTAATTCATTGACAATGACCTAGATAAGGGAAACAATGTATTAGGGCATTTTTATCAGTTTTTTAGGTCAGTTTATGGCACGGGACCACTCTGTAATTATTGTACTCTTTTTTTCTCTTCTTGATGTTAGCTATAACACCAATCTTAATCCATAGCACGAACACATCCTTTTTTTTCACTAACAAGTAACAAAAGCTGTTAGAGAAATCCTAGGTGGATTGCATTTGGAAAAGTTTTTTTTTTTTTTTTTATCTTACAGAAAAATGCTTATTTATAAATATTTAAGACAATTTATAAAAAAAAAGTTTGTTATCTGCTCAGAAAATGTAGAGTGGTCCTAAAGTTGAGATTGGTATAAGTGTAGAAGAGATATTTTGGTTTATGATGGTGGTTGATGATGATCACTTCCTACAGCTACACCACACAATTTGATATTGATGCAGAGCCCTCAATCACAATCATATATACATACATACATCAATATCATTTTAATCAAACATAAATGTAAAAGATATTTTCTTCCCTGATTAAATACTTTTGGCCATTTTGGAAAAGGGAAACAACCCAAGAAAATAGAATAATTTATATCCCAAGAAACAAACCAGAATCAACCACTAAATAAGAGCAAGCTATTATATCAGTGGAGAATTCAAAATATAAATGTTATTTCTGACTAATAATAGTAATGATTAAATGTGTTTCTACTTAGGTTAGGCTGATATAAACTATTGAAATTAGTTTTTTTATTTAATTCAAACTTTAGATTTTTTAGTGTTTATAGTAATTAAATTATTAAAATAAATCTTTACTAATATTTTTTTTATAATATTCATTTAATCAATAAGTCAACATGAATATTCTAAGATCCTAATACAATAACATTGAAGATTTATTTGTCAATTAAAAAAAAAACTAAAAAAAACACATTTCAATAAATTTTTACGAAGATCTAAAGTTTGAATTAAGGACGAAATTTGTTTTATGTGAAAGTAATACACGTAAAACATATTTAACCTTTATTATTATTAGAAAAAAAAAATCTTTACTATTTCCTTTAATACCAAAAAATAAAAGTGTGGTAAAGTATAGTGACACATCATTAAATGTTTAAATTATGGTAGCAAATTATTGTGGTTAAGAAAATGTTTTGTTTGAAGAGAGATTTTTCTAAATTGTGGGTGGATAAGTTTGTCTTGGATAGATGGAATTAGTCTCTCTAAAAATGATGATGGGTAAAATTAAGCATCAATAAGAAATGGCAATTGGATGGTAGCAGTAACCTAAGGTCATGCATGTCCATTATTTTGATGGTATCATCATATACACACACCCCACATGCATCTATGCCTATAAATACGTCCACAAGATGTTGATTTTGTTGTAAGAAGAGCATTGTTTTTTGATGATCTCTTCTTCCACACCAACATAATAAAATTTTGTTCCTGAATTTGTTATTGCAACTGGTGCACACAGAAACTAAGGTTGGAGTTAATCTCTGGTGCTGTTGAAGAGTGAAAAAAAGGGCTAGCATGGACAGCTTGGAAGAGCAAGTGTTTATGTTCATTGATGAACAATATTATCATTACCATTCCAATTTTTCCAATGAATCAGAGCTTCAAGTGGAGGAGGATCTATGGTGGCAAGACAACAGCGATTCTGATGATTCATCCCAGAGGACTTTGTATTGGGAATCTCAGGTCGCACTGCTTCAGGTACATACATATACACACAGACACCATTTTTCAACATTCATTAAGAAACTGTGTCTGGTTTAGTTGCTAGTTTGATCAAATCCAAATACCCTTTTGGCCAAATTGATTTTAACATAGGTTGAAGATCCACATCAATAGAGAGTAAGAAATTTTATATTATATAAAGGAGTGTAAATCTCACCTTTTAAACCGATTTTATGAGATTGAATTAAGTTTAAAATTCACTTCTTAATATAGTATTAGAGTCATTTTGAACCTATTATAGTGATTGTTGTTTGGCTTATTAGGACACCTGTTATTGGACCATCCTATAATATATTGTTTCACACACGAACTGTCGATCTCGATGTGAAGGGGTTGTGTACTATATATAAGATATGGAATGAAATTGTTTTCAATCTTCATCATCAACAAATATATTCATTCTGATTAGCAATATGATTGGTCTGGTTTTCAGCTGAGTAGCTGCATAAACTAATCTCAGAAAAAAAGTAACAGAAATTATTGGTTTTGTCTGATACTGAGAATATTGGTAGAAAGAATATTCTTTAACAAAGGTCGTGATCAATGGCAACTTGCTAAAGTTGTACCACATATTAATTGTGGCCATTCACTATATTTCTCCTTTTATCTGTTTTAAATAAAATTCATATTACACCAATTGTTTGATACTTTTAAAGTATTCGAATATTCCTTTGAAGTTTAAACTTATATGATATGAAAATTATTATATAGGTATGTTTATTTAATTTGTATATAGGTAGATTTATTTGACATAACTAGTTGAAAATTGAGTTGATAGCTAAAAAAATCTTATAATTAAAAAATTACTTGAGAAATAACTGCTTAATTTTACTAATTTTATGAAAGGTTTTTTAAAATATGTGATTACTTTCCTAAAAATGATCTCTACCACAAATGATTTATTTTTTTGAAACAAGATGTTTACTTGATTGAATCAACGTGTGATACATTATTTTAAAATCTAGAAAACAAAAGGGGGTGGGGGCATTTGAAACACAATTGTCATATTTGTCTAATAGTGTTTATGCAATAAATATTGAGATGAGTGTGTTTTTACAAATCATGTTTTTGCAATTGTCTAGAATGAAGTATGAAAGTTAGGATGATGTTTAAATAGTAGAGGTTTATGATTGCAATGTGTTAAAAATGGAAGGTGTTTTCAATTTGTCTAATGATTTTTTTTATAAGAAAAAATAAAATGATTTAATTTTGTTTAGGAAATTTTGGAGCATTACAGTCAAAGTGGCTCAAAATTGAGACGAGAGGTTGGTCGAATCATAGAAGAGGTGAAGGGTTCAGATTTCTGCAGCTGCTATAAGGCTAACTTTTTAGATTGCAGCACCTGTTTGAGAAGAGAAATTGTTACTAAGCTCAGAGATAGAGGATTCACTACAAACCTTTGTGTTTCAAAATGGGAAACCACAAAAAAGTTTCCAGGAGGTATATGTAATTAATAGTTGATTAGCATAAGATTATATATCTATGTTCCAAATTTGAATGTTATTTAGAAACAAAGCTTATTTAATGAAATATATTGTATGCATTAGGGTGTCATGAATATATTGAAGTGTTTGCAAATACATCATCAAAGAAGAATCAGATTCGTATCCTGATCGAATTGGAGTTGAGAGAACAGTTTCAGATTGCAAAAGCGAGTGAAAATTACCAGGATCTGGTGTCGTGTTTGCCTGAATTTTATATTGGAAAACCAGAGTTCTTGACTGCCATTATTCGAGTGATGTGCAATGCTGCAAAGAAATCAATGAAGGAGAAGAAAATGCACGTGGGTCCGTGGAGGAAGAGTAGTTTCATGAAAATGAAGTGGGCAGAGTTCAATCAAACATTAAACAATAAATCATTTGGTACACATACCACTCAATCTTACCTTGGAATTTCAGGAGCTCATACACCTGTGGTGGTAACCTGAATTAGAAAAAATATTCAATTCCATTACTGAATTTTGATCTTAGAGAATTCTTTAGTAGTAGGAGTTGATGCCCAAGTGGAGCAGTGTATCATTAGATCATCCATTTCAGTGTTCTTTACTTTAGGTACAAGATTATGATGTAATATAATTATCTAGCAATAGAATATATCATATAGTAATATTTTGTGATTCTCGTTTATTCCGCAAAACTTTTAATCAAATTCTTCAAAGAAATAACTAATTTAATTTACTTTTTATTCAGCTTTACTATACAAAAATGTATATTTCATTCTATCATATTACCTTTAAGATCTCTTTACAGTTTTTATTTTAATACAAGAATATTATGAGGCTCATGCTTTAATTAATGTTTTATTAATTGTTAGTAAAATATATATTTTCAAAATAAATAAAAAAATATTTTTTAATTTTTATTCTTATGATCCAAGAAACATTTTTACTTCTATGATCAAGATCTTCAATTTTCTTATATGAAAGTATATTCAAATAAATCTTATTAGACCTTTATGTACAATCTTTTGATCACACATGTCCTAAAAGTCAGAAATTTTAAGGACTTTCGAAATTGTAATCTATTATTAAAATTATTTGAATTACGTGATTTAAGTGTTAATCTTAACATGTGTTTCAAAGTCAAAGTATTTTAATAAAAACTAAATTAAATAAACTATAAATTATAGACCATATATGAAAACGATCAACCTATAAATAAATATATTTCATATTAAGGCAATAGAATCTTTGAAATAACGTGTAACACGAAAAGTTGAAGTGGTGTACAAGGAAATCTTTGCAATGCTGAGGAGTGGAGACAACCAACCTACTATTGCAAATAAGAGTTTTTCAATACTCTTTAAATGATGAAATTTTCAGTAATAAGTTTAACATTTTTAAACAAAGTTACAAGAATAGAATATGTATTGATGTCATAAAATAATAAATTATGAATGGTGAGTTCGTAGACAGATAACAAAGCTTTCTTGAAAATCTTAACAGGAAATGAATAAGAGTGTAAGTAATGCTATATTTCTGACATAAGACAACCACTAAACTTTAAAATCAAATGACCAAAATTTAAAAGTACGTCTCCTGTCACAGCAATCATTAGAACCTGATTGAAGTACATTTTCTCTTGATTCAGCAGTGGAAGACAAGTAAATCTAAACTCATTTTTCACAATCTATAATTCTACGCTCATCTTCGAAAGTGGATATTTACAACTGAAGGCTGCAAGAACAAAGTCTGTTGAACGGAGAGGGCAAGGGGCAAAATTGGATGAAAAAGGAATGAAGAGATCTTTTTTGCACGACCATCCATACAACCAGCTTCAGGACCTAATTAATGAAGTTTGTTGAGTTCATGTTCAGAAAGCAGATGAAAATTGAGTGGAAAATTACCCATGCATTTCACTCTATCACGCTTCATCCAAATGAGAAAACCCACATCCCATCCCTTGTTTTACTTTCGAAAGTGAGAGAGCCTCGTCATTTTTAAGTTTAGACAGCAATAAAAGGTTGAACAAGAGAAAAAGCGCACCTGGTTTGATCTTAAATTTGAGAGAATATGGATACCTCCTCAAAATGAACTTGATTGGATGGTCAGTAGACTGCCTATGTCGATCAGTTGCAGAAATCAGCTGCAATGATGGGCAAGAATTAAAAATACACGTGAAAAAACGTAAATTTGTGTGGACTATAAAGGAGAGAAACAAAAGTTATTTAAACGACTGAGAATTTTTTTCATCCATTATTTAGCACATCTTGCAGATAGTTGCGCATGTTCGTGTGTTTAATGCGAGTATACAAACAACCCCCTATTACATGGGGTAACAACGACAAGCATGTCAAATTTTCTTCCCTCCAATCCCCTTTTTCCCACATAAATTAACCATAGAAAATCATTCTTGCAAAAGAAAAGTAATTCAAAGTAAAATCTACACCTCCCGGTCAGCCGTTTTTTTCAATAAATTTGGAATCTCTACATCAGTAATCAGCCTTTAGAATCTATATTCCAATAACTATATCACTTTTAAGATACTAGGAGGCAATATCAGTTTTGCAAAGGTTGCCGCCATCTCCACCAAAAGAAACTAAGCTTCAAATTTCTTTCCACATGTCTAAAAGCCTTAACATTGACAAAATGGGCATTCAACATGATACCTTACAGAACAGGATAAAAAGACAGGCCCTAAGCAACAACTCCAACTGATGTTTCTCCAAAGGTGGACCTCAGTGTGATTCCCCATTCCAACTAAATATTAATTATCAATGCTCATCTAACAGCTGGAACTCCACTTTCACAAGTATATACCCAACTTTGTCCCAAATATATAAATTTAATTAAAAAGAATTCTGGTCACTGCATGGAAAATAGAGAAGCAAACAAACATCTATAGTAAACCTTGTCATCAAACCGGAAAAGAGATTGGTCAAAGTAAGGAGAAGGACTCTGAGACTGACAGCTGAAAGGCAAAGAAGCAAGCATCTTCTTCACAAACTGCAAAACAACAAATATATATATATTCAGAACTCCTTAGCTTTCCGTTAGTCCGGGAAGGGAGGGACAGAGGGTGAGAGTGATTAGTAGGATACAACCAACAAAACCTCACTACCTGCGAAGGGTTGCTTGCCTTATCTTTTATGCTCCGTAGCTGTTCCCGTGCATGGATATTGTTTGAATGAGAAGATATGAAATTCATATACATTAAATTCCTTGATGTTGCGTGGAAGTGGTCACAGAACTGGTCAAACAACAGATAAAGCTCATCTGCTGAATTCTGGTAAGATGTAAAACTGAGTCACTAAAAACTCCAACAGACCAGCGCATAGGAACCCAAAAAGAAATAGAACAAGATGAAAAACAAATGTACCTGATAAAATGATACGATTTCAGTTGTATCCATGTTATATACAGCAACAAAAGCAGGGTGGTGATCAGCATTTCGTGCCACCTGAGGCTTGAAAGCATGAAAGATTAACACAGTTGTCATATTACTTCGATAGAGCATAATGATTCCACTCAAATCTCCAGGTTGTAATTTTTTGAAATGTTTAATCAGATAAACGCCTAAACATGAGCCATGGCCCATTTTATACTATCTATACCAAATTGTAATATGCAAAAAATCATTCTTGGAGTCAAAGTGTTCAAAGGAAAAGGAACAAAGAGAACTCACCCCTCCATCTACACTACCAAACTTGATTAGCAAATGGTGTCGGTCCAAGAATTGTACCTGCCCACGAGTTGAATAGATGTAATATTACATTCTTTAGCAAATGTTCTTGAGATGATAAAGCTGTGACAAAGTCATTTAAGATGCATAAAATGTGTCAAAGACCCTACCTTCCAGATAATCAAATCAACATAATCTTGAAAGTGGAAGTAAAATTTCTTCCTAAGCCCTTGAATCCTCTGGTAGATGAGAGGGGAATAATAAAAAAATTAATTTCTACATTGTAAAAAAAATTGGAAAGATACGGAGCTCAGGTCGTATACACACAACAGCCAAAGTCGTGTACACCCACAACTTCAAAACACAGAAATCAAAGACAGAAAAAATTACAAAACAGTAATTAGGAAAAATGGAAGGGGTAAACATTTAAAAAGGTACATATATGTTTGCCTACACACTCATACACAAAGAATCGTTTCTTTTGTCATTATAAAAAGGCATTGCTGCAATATGTAAGCCTGGCATTTCACATTTTAGAATATTTCCTTATCCATATGCGTACTCATGCTTGAAAATGTCCTAATAGTGATGGGATACGTAGAAATGCAGACAACGGAAAATTAGGGAGAAAGAATAGTAAAAGTGTTTATAGTCTAGGAATCATTAAGCATACAGGTGGTTAATAAAGTCAATAGGTTGTTATTCAGTAACCACTCTTGGAACATGAGTAACTGGTTGTCTGGTTAACTATTCTTGAAATGGAAATAATTTTACCAACAATCCTTCATTGTAATTTCTCCTTTTAAATTAATGCAAGATGTGAGTGTGCAATAATAATGACTGTGTTGGACAACAATTAAACAAAGGTCACGTGTTCCTATTCCTGCACATTTATATGCCTGTGAAGACACAGAAATTTGGATGTAGAGCAACAAACAATGTTCAAAGGGAAGTGACAGCATATAAGACGCGAGATCTTTAAAGCAATTGCTATGAAGAGCAAAAGGAAAGAATTTCAGCATAAGATGGGGAGGGGGATAACCTTCAAATATAATATAAGAACTGTACACATCAAGCATAGAATAGTAGCTATATAAAGTACAGAAGGAGAATATTGTACAGCAATAAAAAGAAAATTTAGAAGACCAACCAATGTCTCATCTCTTTCTTCATTCCATAGTCCCTGGAATATGAATGAAAGCAATCGCTGTTTTATTCCACTCAGAAAAGAATTCTCCGGATTAGTCTGGCCTTGAGGCATGTGATTATCAATGTGGTTTCCAGGAAACTGGTGCTGTTTATTTTTGTCAAAAAATGCCATGCCCTGTTAGAATGATTGGTGATTGGCCTATATTTTTTAGTTTAGCTCTTTACATATGCCACAAAACCTTCAGAATTATCAATATTGAGCCTGAATGGCCTCATAATTTATAAAGGATGATTGGGATGTAGAGACAATTAATGATGATCACAAAATTATTAACTTGAACCACTGAAACAGAATTGAAAATAATTCCCAAGATGTTACCTATCCCGGTGATTTTAAAAGAAAATCAACTGTAAAAGCAGAAAATGACAGCCCAGTGTACAAGGACAAGAGCTCTCACCCAGAGTGGTGTCTAGGAAGGGTAAAAGTACGCAGCCTTAACCCTACAAGCAGATATGTTGCTTCTAGGATTGGACCCTATGACCTCTAAGTCATAAGCCAGCATAACGCCAAGTCATGCCCTTGAATTGTATAAGTACCCTTAAAATAACTATTTTAGTTAAAGGGAGGACCACTATTGAGGTGTAGGGGAGGCCAACGGAAAGCCCCAAGAGAAGGGAGGGGGTAAGGGAATGAAAAATGGGGTGGACTCAACTGTGAAGTTTGAACCCATGCATTCTTGTAGCATGTCCCAGTTCCACTAACTGATCTTGTAAGAATATTTAATTAGAAATAAATGTTATGACATTTTTCTTTTTCTCAAAATCCATGACAATCTATGCAATGGTATGCTCAACAAAACTATTAAAATAAAGTCAATACCAAAAGCTTACTGACCTGAGCATTTGAACTGAGAAAAAGCTCATCATCTTCACGGCAGAATTCCCCAATAGCCCGTACATAAACAAGGTTGCCAGAATCTCTAATTTGAAGAACATGTATAGTTTGATAGCGAAGTGATACAATTGCCAATAGGTCATCATACAAGAAGACACCCATATTATGGGCTAAATTAACATAGTCGTTACAGAAGACCTTCTTGTCCAAGATCTCTCCATCTTCCAGTCTATTTCAACAGGTGAGAAATGAGGAAAGCATATAAACCCAGATTGATCAGAGTATGATTTGTCTTGTTATTTTGAAGATAAGAACAAAATCGAATATAAAGAATGATGAGTAAGCACCTCAAGAGGTGGAAAGTTATCTTCTCAATTGAAGGAACACCATGGACAGCTCCTCCAACAGCAGGTGCCTCATGATGACCTTGGGCCGTTGAAGTAGCAAACAGTCCAAATTGCTTGCTCTCCAAGTAAAGAAAGAAATCTTTACATATAAGTTCATTGCAAGAAGCAAGTGGTACACAGTACAGTTGAGTGAAAAAACTGTCAAATCTTTTAGCTCTAGGTGGCAAATCATGTTTATCGCAATCTTCATCTTTGCATGAAAACGAAAGCCATCTCGGCCTATAAACGATCAGCTCCTGATGATTTCTGCTGAAACTTACAAGGTACTGTCCATCATCGGTGAATTTACGAAACCAATGGTCTGGGCACTCAACCTCATAAACTGTGTAACTTGGTACCAAATTTTCGTAGAAACGCCGAGCATGATGAACCTGCAAGAATTAAATTACACCTGCAAAAATTAAATTCAATTCAGGTTCCTTCAACAGAGGAACAAGACAACAAATTCATAAATTTCGCACTAAGCTAGTTTGTCCATCAGATAAAGTGGAAGCAAATTTTCCAAATTGGCACATCATATATATCTTTTGCATTTCAAACTTCCACCTTAAAACATCAGGTTATACTTGACACTGATTAACACAACTGGAATCAAATAAACTGTCCAACCTCTCTAAATACAAAAAAAAAAAAAGTAACAAAGAAAAACCTTGTTTATCTTCCCTCACTCATGTTTTTCATAGTTCACCAGGTATGTTCACATTTCCTACAATTAAAACTTACAACCCAATCATTGTGCAATTTCTTCTTAACACTCCCTTCAGCAAAAAAATAACAAGGAACAATACCTGTCTCCGAAGTACTTACAAAAATAATGTAGCTCAGTATAATAAACCAAACAGCGGTTAAAGAAGACAACACTTGTAATAATTCTCAGAAAAAACAACAATAAATATTATTGGTAGTGAGTGAGAGAAATTACACTAGTGCCAGGAGCAGGAGTGCGAATTTGACGATTAAAAATCCTCGCCACAATATTGCTGCTTCTGTACATTAAAGCGTGTCCACAAACCGGAAAGGTTCACCCTGGAAACCAAGAATAATGAAATTTTCATATCAGAGTAGTTATCTCTATAAAATTATTATTTTTAATATCATTTCATGAAAGTTTTATTAAAAAAATATGGTCACAGCCTGCGTATTCAAATCAAAATTATCCAAAACAAGTCAATGACAAAGTATGTAAAACAAGACGACTAACTTATACATTTGAACGCGGAAATGCTTGATTTATAAAAAATGAAATAGGAAGATAAAATCTATCAAACTTCTCCAAAATATTCTAATCAAGTCACGCCCTTCAACTTCTGAAAAATTAGCCGAGTGTTTCTAAAAAAAATTGAGATGAATGAGTTGATTTCAACTTACGACAAAAGACTGATTTGTTTTACCTCCTTATTTTCTGCCCTACATGTGTTTGTTGAGAAGCTCCTAAGAAAAGCAGGATTAGAAAAGGCCAATCTAAGTCATCTAGAGTGTGTGAAACATGTGTTAAGAGTGCTAAAAATTATACAGGCCATAGTTTAGGGTTGAGGAACCTCAAACCGAATCCTAGAGTGCGTTGTAACCGCAACTAAAGACGCTATCATCACCTAAATCCTAACATCGGCATACACTATTCAGTTTCAACCGTAGGTGGATCTTAACGAAACGAAACCTAACTGCAGTTCAGAATTCAGATTCAACAGTCAACTCACCCTAGTTCAAAACTCGATAACATTTTCACACATTCAGCAAAGAAGTTGAACGGATAAAGCGAGTTAAATTAGCGTTCGGAAAATTGAACCTAGAATAAGAATCGGAATGAGAGAGCATTAGAGATTGCGCGGCGGAAGAAAGAGCTTACCGGTGGCCACAGTGAGAACCGCCGTGAACGGAAGAGAAGAGAGAAGAGTAGAATCGAGAGAGAATGAGAGTGAGAATTTTGTGTTGTGTTGAGTTTGTTGAGGTTTTGAAGGGTTGGGTTTGGGTAAATAAAAAGTGAGTTTGAAGATGCCACGTCAACTGCATGCGTTCATCTCTATTTATTTCCCTTTTGCGCTTCCTTTGCAACTTGCAAAGATGATTAAGCACCACAATTATCCTTTCATTCCTTTTTCTTTCTTTCTCCATTTTTTAGGATAAGGTGCACCACAAAATGGTATCGTGTGAATAATAATAATTTTATTCTGTGGAAAGGGAATATGATATAATGATAACAATAAATGAATTTAATTGAATATGGATCGACATTTTTCCTTTAATTTTTGTTCTGCATAAAATCGTAGTAAGATGCCAATTGCAGTTATAAATAAACCATTACTAATATTCAAAAAGGATTCTATGGAAAAAAAAAACATGCAGTGTAATAAGGAGTATTTAAAGTATTTAGCAGGATCCTATGCATGATATTTTATGAATATTCATACATATTATGGAGAACTTTTTCATTTTACAGACTATTATTCTTTTTAGTGATTTTTCATTATTATTTTTAATTTAAATATTATTAGATAGTGTTAAAATCATTATTTTGTCACGATTTTATTCTTTTAATGAGTAAAACTGAAAGAAATGTATAAACTAATATTAACCTCGATTTTCGATTTCCAAATGAGAGAGTACATACCAGAACTTTTAGATTATTAAAATAATTGTATTTTTAATAAATTTCAAATTAATAATAAAGAATGCATTACAACAAACAAGTGTATAAGAGATAATTATATTATTCACTTCTTTGTATATAATAAAATATAAAAATGATTTGCATGACAGTACAAATGGTGTTATTATTGATAGTACATAGAATGTGGCCTTGTGTTGACACCTCCATGAATAACATGATCAGTCAGCAAGGTACAAGACGAAGCCGACAATAATGACAACGGGATTTTATAAATGAATCAGGCTACAAATTACAATGACTTGGGAAAAGCTTGTGCTTATGAAAATCCACACTACCATGAATGATGGGCATTAAATATTTTTGTTTGTTGATTAGTCTAAGAATAAAAAGTTGAGTTATGTCTAAGTCTATGGGTAAAGAAACACATTTCCTTTGCATAATTTGCATAACAATCTCCTGTTATTTTAGAAAATCCTACCACATTTTTATTTCAATCTTTTTACGGAATTTTTAAACAAAAAATTTGCATAAAAGGACTACAACATTGTTTTAATTTTAAAGATTAAAAAGATTGTTTTATAAAAAAAAATGTTTATCTCAAATTTAAAATGCTAAACATATTTAAGTAGTAGAGAATTACCTGCAGACAAAGCACATCAACGCTACTTGGAGATTAAGGATATAAAACTTGATAGCTATGTTAATACAACACAAAAATATTATCCTTAATCTTGATAGCTATGTTAATACAACACAAAAATATGTATAATGTATAAAATATAAGACACAAATACACAAATCTATGTACAAATATATTTCAATTTTTATCTATGTACAAATATATTTCAATTTTTTAGTATAAAAATGTTTCTTATAATGGTTTAAAAAAGATTTGTTCTTTATTTTTGTAATTATAATAAAAATTTATACTATAAATCTAATTTTTAGAAAATTAATGTATTTCTCATTTTTAAAATTGTGTTAGACTCGTATTAAAATTGTCAGAAATCTAACAAATATTTTTTGAATTGGACATTTAATCGATATGTGTCTTAAAAATGTCGTACGAATATCAATGACTAATTCGTGTGTCCGACACAAACACACCATTTAAAATACTTGTTCGAGCTTATAACTTGGGGAAGGAGATTTATTGAATAAGGTATCGATAAAAAAAACATTACGGTGATGTACAAGAAGAATAAGTGAAAAAAATAAAGATCATATACAAAAGGGATAACTAGAAAAAAAAAATTGGAAAGAAGGAATAGCATCAAACTTGGAAGGCAATCCCATCTCAGCTCGTATAAATAGAAGTTAGAATAGTACACATTTGCAAACTCAGGTCTTGGCTCCCTGGAAAGAAGATGACAGTATCCTGAAGAGTCCGTCAGGGTTATCAGTATGCACCTGTTCATAGACAAAGTAAATCAATCCTCTTTCAAATGGCGTCACACACAAGCTCCAAATCACACAATTCATCCTCATTACAGCATTAATATCTAACCACATCAAAAAATTACAAATCTTAGTAAAACAACAGAGTTCGAACAATGCAAGAATCTAACCACTAATTATATCATTAAACATGTACGTGTAATTCCCTTCTCCCATCGCTAGCAATACATGATGTTCTAAACGAACTCCTCTAACTTTTTGATTGGTAAGCAAGCAAACACTTAATATCAACTTCAGGAAAATTTTCCAAGAACATACTTGTCCTTTTCAGGAGAGAATAATTGTTGGAGATCCTACATCAACTAAAAATCAGAGCATTTCATAGTATATAAGTGGGTGCAAACCTCACCTTATAAGCCAGTTTTATAAGGTTGAGTTAGTTAGACTTAAAGTCTACTTCTTAATAGATCAAAATAAATTTATGCGTATAACTAAAGCTTCAGTTCTTAGCCTTTCACTGGAATGGGTGGGAGAAACAAAGATCTGCGGAGATAGGGTGCAATGTTTGCAAGCCTTAGGGGTAAACCCTGAAAATAAGTCTTGCCACTTAAAAAATTTGCTAGCTCTATCTAATGTGACAAGAAGAATGGTGAGGAATGATGAATATTAATTTTAGTTTTCATTTTATGTTATTTCAGTTAGCTTAAAAATAACAACCTCTTCTCTATACTTTAATCTTGCCCCAAGCAAGGGCAATTTGTCTCACAAACCAAGATGAATATGTGCTGTATGTGATATGTGTAGAAGTAGGATTCTGGAGTGGACCAAGGCAAAAAGAGTCTGAAGGATTAACTGAGGAAAGTGAGGCACATTACTAAAAAGTGTCATGTTAGCACCTAGCAAGCATTAATATCTATTTAATAGCAAATAAAATCACCAGCCTAACTATTCCCTTAAATCTAGAATGCTATATTGAAAGTATTTTGGATGATAGCACAGATCTCGTAAGGTGAAAGACACGTATGGGAGGAAATCATGCTCTAGAAATAATAACCATATGACATAATATACCCAGTGGCCAGCATCTTCAAGGACGTGCATTTCAACCCCACCTCCTTCCTCAGCAGCAAGCTCTTCAGCTGCATGGATCCGACGAAGATCTTCAAGGGCCCATCTATGCAAGCTTCTTTCTGCTTTCAAAAAGTTCATATGCACTCCACGAGGTACATCTTCAACAATTTTCCTATGAACATGAGCATAAAGCATATTATTGGTTCCAACAATCTTCATAATTAAGTTCATAATTAAATGTGATTAAGTTCATAATTAAATGTGATTGCACACATATTTAATCCTGGCATTAGTAAATACACTAACCAGGAAATTATTTCTTCAGCAATACAGACTCAATATAAAAGTAACAATCACACTTACGTAAGACCTGACACTGTCATTCTAATTCATACTCAAGGCAGGAAGGACCCATCTCAACCAAAGAAGTAAGGCCAATAAATCAATATATTAAAGCTCGCATTGTCACCATAGATCAGAGTATGTACCACAAATTTGTTTCTTCATAGGATTGATACATTTCTGCAATCCCCCTTAGGTCAAACACCCATGAGAAGCTTGATGACTGTGAACCAGGAGAGCTGGAAGGTCGCAGGTTAGTCACAACCCACTAGACATGGATAACAGAAGAAAAAAATAAAAATTAATAGAGGGAAAAAATTGCCAAAAAATCTATTGTTTTTATCTTTATTTATTTTTAAGCAAATTCTGTTGTTTTTGTAACATCCAACTTATTCGTCAAAATAAGAAAGCTCTTGAAATTTTGTTTAGTCAATCGTCTCATGAAACAATCATAGATGTGAGACAAATCAGATAGGCAAACAAACTGAACTTTCCTAAAGAACTAGAACCCAAGTGTTCATATATGAACAGTTAATATATATATGTTCATAATTTACTGATTAGTTCTACAGTTGGACTGATTTTCTAAATCAATCTACATGTACGGGCTATGTGTAGACTGTTATAGATCTTATTTTTTTTGCAGTTTTATAAACACCTCACATCACTTGAGCCAATTTTATAAACTTTTCAATTTAGAATTTAACGAATGCCTTCAAGGCACCAAAATTTACCATTAATCATGCACTTTATAATTATTATGATAACATTCTAGCATAAAATGACAGTGCAAGCCTGAAGGGTCAAAGAGTAAACAGGGTAGTGACCAAATACTTTACCAGGCATCAGCTTCACCAATAATGGCCTTATTTATATCATCATTGAATCAAGAAAAAACATACAGTATCCGACTAAACACGAAATTTCTGCACCTAGTCTCAATAAACATGATATTTCTAATACTGTATACAATTGATAAACCCGAAATTTGACACTGTAAAGCAAGAATACACACAAATTGAACAGCAACCATACCTGTGCCACATCATTGGAAAATCCTTGTTGAATAAGAGCTCGGACAACTTCCTGCTTTGTAGAGATCTTCCTTGAGGAAATTATCATAGAAAAATAAAAGGTTTAGGTCACAATATAGCACCAAAAGTAAAACCATTCTATAAATTTACTTTTATCATTAACATTTTATGCACTTTTGATTGGCATCTCTCTTCCGTTACACTTTAGCTTCTTTTATATGAATTAGTGTCCAACTTTATTCCAATAATTCCCTTTTTTCCCCCTCTTTATACTCCTATAGTTTCCTTGGTTACCTATTCCCAGTTCCCTTTTATTTGACAGTGACTTGTCAAAACAACCAATGTTGGAGATACAATATCCCCTTTTTTACATTATTCAACTTTCAATATAAAGTGGGAATTAAATAAAAATAACACAAACTCATACGCAGTTTAACATGATGAGAAGAGATGAAGTCTACTACCAAAACAAGGTCACGGGATAATAATTATACCACTATCTCCTAGATCCTGTAACTAGTTTGCTACAAATCCATTAATCCTTGTGAAGTTGTGAGGGATAGGTGACCTTACAAGACAATCTTTCTCACAATCATCCCTATTCTCATATCTCTAAGTATTCCCTAAACCCTAGTACAAATATGATATCTATTTAACTCACAAGATTTTGATTGACAAAAGGCCACCATTTACAAAATCCTTATGAATTTCCCAGTTCCTTATTAGAAACAAATATTCCATATAACTCATATCTTGATATTAATTACAATTCAAACTTTGAATTTAATAATCAAATACGAAACTCAACAATTATTTCATGTGTTGCATTTCAGTCCATTTTTAGGATTATATGCATAATATAGTGTTTAAAAAATTATCTTTGATGGAGCAAATTACGTTTTTGAGTGTTTATATGTGTGGAAGGACATTTTTGGATGAAATGAAATCATAATTAGTAAATATAAATCTTAGTACAAAACTCAATCTTGTATTTCTTACATAAATCTTATCTCAATTATATTGCATTGCATCCTTGTTTCAATTCTTGATTTTCTCCTTGAATTGTTTAATAATCAATTCCCGATTACAATCAATTCATTTTCCTTCTATTTCATATTAAATTATGATAATTACAAAACCAGATGCAAGGTCCATGTGGATTCAATATTATTACTTGACAACAATTTTGTACTTGCAATTTTCAAGCATCATCATCAAAACAGGAATTTTGATTAAACTCAACCACCAAATCTTAAAGTTGAGGAATTAAAACAAGAGCAACACATTGAATCAAATTAACATCAGTACTATATTTATTTTTTCTCAGAAAGACATATTAATTGAAGGGGATAAAAAAAATTGATTAAGGATCTACCTCCTTTGGCAATGTACTTAGAAAGGATATAAGTTCTGCTGGATGATCTTCTCCATCTCCACCAGTTCGAACTTTGCCAGGAGTTGCATCCAGAACCCAAGCCTTCAAATAGCATAGTAACAAGTATGAAATAGTTCAGAAGCTTATAGTACGCATTTTAAACCTCAACTGATCATCTACTAAATCCAATGCTTATAGTACGCATTTTATCCTACCAGACAATTTATTATAAAAAAACGTTTTTATCTGTACATCTTCATGAATAGTATATAATACATAGAGACAAGACAATTCTTGGGTACAGATTCAAGCTCACTTATTGTCATGGCAAAAGAATATTTCATGCAGAATAAATTCTTATCATCATAGGAGTTTCTCCTGTGGAACCATGCAGATTTCTACCATCATCTGAGCCTCATGCATATATTCTAGAGTGTCAGCATGATTAAGGGAAACTGCTCTACATCCTCCATTATCCATATTTTCATCCTTAAAGCATTGTTAAATCTTATAGTTGGGCACAGAATTTAAAAACATCACACAAAAAAGGATCAAACCAACTTGCTGCATATTTTTAACACAGATCGAAACAGTTTAAAGCTGATACGTCATCCAGCAAAAAGCAAATAGGAATGCAATTTGGACTTACTCTAACTGGCCGAGCAAGAGGCTTTGCAGCTTGGTCCACCATGCTCAAAACAACTGAAAAATGGAAGAATGTATACTGAAAAAAGAAACTTAAAAATCAACTTAATAAAATAATCAGTGACTAACCTTTCCCCCCAAAACTATGACCAACTAGCACACGAGGTGTTATTCTTAGATCTCGAACCTATCCACAGGAACAAAGAAGAAGTCATTACAAGAAAGGAAAAATAAATTACATGTATAAAGAACAGCATGAATCTAATCAACAAGCAAGTTTGACCTAAATTTTAAACATCCCAAGGTTTTCTATCAATAGTAAAATATTCCATAAACTCAGAAAAAATGTTTTGATTTTCAAAAAATAACAAGGGATTTTAATTCCCACAAATTGATACCATTTAGCATTTCAACATTGAAAAAAGCAACAAATTGCATTTAAAATTAAGGGAACTAGAATGGTAAAGCCAATACATATTTGAGGAATTCACCCAAACTAGAGAGAGACTGTAAGTCATGAAAGACAAAGGAAGGGTCAGGGTGGGGTGCAAGTCCCAAAGGAAATCCAAATGGTTGAAAACTGGGTTTTCCATGCAGTAGAACCAAAACTTAAATCTCATTTGGAATGGGTGGAGTGAAATTGATACAGATCCTCTCCCATATTTAGCACACCTACCACATGTATATGATAATAATTAAGGAAACATATTTAAAAAGCGCACCAGTTTCAGAACATCATTAGCAGCAGATGCAACAGTATGGGGACCTCTCTTCTTGATTGATGTTGAATCACCATGACATCGCAGGTCTACTAAAAGAAACTGTCGATGCAATCAAAAAGAAAAACACAAGATACAGATTTTTATAAATCTAAAATTATTGGAGCCCTACAATCAAAATTTAGGATACCCAAAAAACAAAATAGTATCTAATCAGAGTCAAATAATTTGATCCAAACACATCACAAAATCAATAAGACCAGAAAGTGTTGCATCATCCACTTTGAACAAAATCTTTTAACAATGTTTTAAATTCGTTACTATAAATGGTTTGTTGGCAGTGCAGGTATTTCCATACTATCAGAGGATAAAAATTAATTCCATATGTATATAACAATAAATATTTACAAGACAAATAGTAAAATACTTTAGCCAAAGTAAAATACACAGCTCAGCATAAAAATTTAAAAGTAAAATACCTGCCATGTAGGAAACTCTTTAGCCAATTTCCTAGCAAAAGTTCCTGTAATATCACTCTTTCAGCAGCAAATTACGAAATTAACAATACATTTGATCTCGTTATATTTTACTGGGAACCAGAAATACTTCTTTCCAAATACAACATATAAAATATCTAACCTAAATATCAGAAACCACTTGAAATCTACAACAACAAAAAGAAAAAAAAAATTAAAGATTTAGTTTCGTATAATAAGAAAGCCAATGGTAAGTGACTCATTTATCGTTCAATTAACACAATACAATTTTCCTTAACAAAACCACATAAGGATGCCAGCAATTAACTACCAGATGATATATGTATACATATATGTCAATTGGCTTAGACTTCCACTCTTCCACCCAACCAGGCTTCTTGTGAAATTAAAGAAGGATGAATAAGTTAAATTTAGTTTATTTATATATCAAGAAAACTTTAAAAGTCTCGGAGAACAAATAATCAACCAAGGACCAACTCTCCAATAGGCTGAATGCCCACCAACAAAGAAATCCTACAAATCACGCTTGACCCACAAGAAATTCCAGAAAAAGCTTAAACTTATTATGTTTTTGGGAACTTAATTTTTCTTATTTTAATCTCTATAATTTCAATCAACTCAATATTAGATTTTCATGCAATACTACAATATCTTTCTGATGAATGGATACTAGTAACAAAAATAGGCATATGTACACTTAACAGTTAACATTTTAATCAACAGCAAGGAAAACAGTATGGAATCATACGTATGGAATTGGAAATATAAGAAACAAAATGGAATTTTTTTTTCTTAAAGTACAAATAGATGAACTTAAAAGTGTATCTAAGCCCATTACCCAAAAAGAAGTTACACGAAACAAAATGATAGGGATTATATTCCTTTTCATTGAAACTGTCCAAGTTAAACTTATATACTTGCACATACTAATTCATAAGGTTATTGCATTTTCACCTGAACAATAAAGGGTTTTGAAACACTCAGTCACGTAGTAACTAATAACCATAAATATCCAGATCTCCAGCCACGACCAAACCAACTCTAAAATTATTGTTCAGTTTTGAGAGCATTTAGAAGAGAAAAGTGGTTTGATCAAGGGCAACACATTGTTGCCAAGTGATAACCATGCACAATACATAGAAACAATTCAGGCCATGCATTAAATTTATATAACCAAAGGCTTGCAAAAAAACAAAAATGTACAGAGAATCACTCACCCCAGTTTTTTCTGCATCCTAGGATCCCATGAAGAAAAACAGCTGTTGGTGGATCAGGTAAAGATCTGTCCATAACAGAACTCCATCTCACCTGTATAGGAAATTATGCCTGCATATTAGTCTCTTATAAGCTTTACGCAACATCGTACTAATGAGATTCATTTACTTATGAAAATACACGAGGGTTGCAACCATCCAATGTCATTTTACAAACTTTTGTCTAAATATCCTCATACAGTTTCAAATCAATTTTGTTAAGAAACCTTTTAAACATGTTAGTAAATAACTAATGAATTTGTATGGTCAACAACTTTCTGTTCCATATCAGTGCTTAATATCATTAAGGGTGTGTTTGGTTTAACAACTTAATTAAGCATGCATTCGTGAGCTCTTATCATATAAGGGCTTCATGAAATTTATTGGAATAAGTTAAAATGAGCTTATTCTGATAGATACATAAAGACGTTTATGGGAGACGAACTGGATCCTCATAAGCCATAAACTCTTCCAGACACCCTCTTTAAGCTAACCCCACCTTGCAGGAAAAGGCTTAGTAGTGATTGCTGTTATTAGATTTAATATGATTCATTTCTAAATGAGGTAAAATCCAACAAAAGTGGATATTTGAGTTCATAACTTCGGATTTTTTAGAAGAGACAGTTTAGTTTCTCCAAAATTATGTTCCCTATTGAAAAAATAAATATTTTTGCATAACAAGTCTATATAATACATGTCTAACATTCTGCCATGGATCAGCCCAACTAAAAGCATGAAGTTTTGTTTAGACTAAAGCTATACGTATGAGTAACTTAAAGGCCAATGTGGGAATATCTTGCATTGCCAGAAAAAACAACAACTAAACAGATATGAGCTTAAAAATGAACACAACCTCTCTTTCACACACATAAATGCCCTAATGGATTGAATGGAACACTAAATCTAGAAAGTAAAAAGATTAACTCTCCGAAAACTGAAAATAAAATCCCGTTTTATGAAATGGAGAGGCAATAAATAAATAATACTTACAAGTTCCCCCTGAATCAAATCATATGCCTGCAGACAAGGAAGCACAAAAATCTCAGTTATAATAAACAATGATAAATTACATACTACTTTTTTGAAGAGGAAAAGCATTAGATGCATTTTGCCATTAGAATTGAGAACTTGTCTTTATTTTTTTTATTATCTGTTTCCTAAACACACTGAACAAACTTCATAGTTGACTTGACTGACTTTGCAACTAAGAAAATACAACAAACGTCTCTTCTCTTTTTACAGCGCCAAGTGTAAACACACGATTGAAGCAAACAAATTGACCACAAAAACGCATGGAATGAGGATTCAGATTACCAAGATGCTAGAGGATGTGGCCACCTCCCCCTTTTGTCCAACAGTGTTGCCCACCAATGCCATTGATATGGTCTGGCCTTTAACTCCCCGCCTAGAGTGGCTAAGAGCTAACCGAGACACGTTGAATTTGTCATTCTACATAAAAAGAATCCATACATAACGTGTGAGGTACGGAGTCTCAACGACTCAACGCAATGAACGTAACACGGTATATATAGTAAACAGTTGAGCAACTAAATGCAAAGTTCAAACGTGAACATTAGCATCAACGCATTTTCTTCGCTAACTTCATACAAATTCCGATCAAATTCAGCAGTAAAATAGCGGCGGCGCAGCCGCTCAAGCATTGAAATATTCGAAGCTCAAATGCGATTATGACGTATGACGTATGCTAAATTTGCAACGCATTGAAATTATCGAAGAAACTAAGAAGCTAAGAAATGCACCTCGGAGAGACGATGAATTGGAGATGTGACCTTGCAATTGCTCCATGAAGGTGAGGCGAACTTCGTCCTCCGGTCCGACAAGTTAACCGCCGCCATCGCCGCGGCGGTGCAGCAGGGCGAGGAATGAGAGAATATCGGCATCAAAAGAGAATGGGAAATGCAGATCGGAGAAAGAGTGGAAGAGAAAAGAAAGGGGCGGAGAAACACAGCCAACAATGCTGCGGCGCCGTTTTGGCGGAGAAATAAAGAGTGGGGGCGCGAATATCTCTCTTTCTCTCTCGCGGTCGGTTACTAAAGAAGGAAGAAATTAATGCACGCGCTCTTTTATATATTCATAATCACACCTCTAAAAGTATTCTAATTATATTTACTTAAATATTTTTGTATTCATGTCTAAATATAACCTTGAAAAAATCAAACAAAATAATATTTAATATTTAAATTTAGAGGATTAAATATGTTTTTCCCTGTAATATAGCGTCAAAATGATTACCTTTTGCATCTGGTCTAAATTTTAGTTTCTATCAGTTTTTTTACATGAATATTTTAACATCATCTATAAAATTGTCTATTTCTTTTCTATAAATATCTAATTGATTTGAAATACTAATTTTGGATGAAAGTAAAATATGAAAAAAATATTTAAGTCAAATTTAAAATAATATTTAATTATTAAGAAGTTCAAACACTTCTCTTAAATGGTGTTTATCAAACACTCACACTCATAGAATAGATATAAGTGAAGTCTAATTCAAAAAATATTTATTAGATTTGTGAAAATTCGAATACGATTCTAATCTAATTTAAAAAAATAATACATTAATTTTTAAAATTCAAACTTATTATATACAATTTTATTATAAATATAAAAATAAAAAATAAATTATTCTAAAGCCTGAGGAACAAGTCATAAGAAATATTTTTTGTTAAAAAAATTAAAATATACTTATACATATAAATTTTTATTATTAATTTATATAATTTATAATTATATATATATATATATATATAAATATTTAGAATAAAATTGCTCCACCATTCATTTCTTAATTGAGTGTCTTAGAAATCCCACGTTGTTTGCAATGAGTTGATGTTGGAGAAGTTACCAAACCAAAGCAAACGAAACCCTTGGAATTTTGGCGAAGAAGGCATGTGGTTGCTTCTTCTCATTTGCCATGATCATAACACACACACTGTTATTAGTTTATGCCATATTCATCATTCCCTTCTATCCCCACACACCTCTTTTTGTCTCGTCTTCAGAAGTGCATCCCAAAACCATGGAAACAAAGCCCCCAGCAACCACTGCTCAATCCCTTCTTGTGTAGCAATGCATCCATGGTTGGTGTTCTCATTGCATCCCTCAAAGACTTTCTGACCCATGGCCACCTACCAAATGCTTTCAAAACCTTCCTTCAAATTCAGCACCATGCTTCTTCTTCTTCTTCTTCTTCCCACCTTCTCTTACACCCCATTAGCTCTCTTCTCTTTGCTTGCGCCGATTTCAAGTCATTGCCACAGGGTATGCAGCTTCATGCTCAAATCCTCTCTCTGGGTCTTCATCAAAATCCTATCTTGGTTGCAAGACTTATTGGGTTTTACACAAATGTTAATCTCATTGCCGATGCCCAATTTGTGACTGAGAGCTCCAGTACTTTGGATCCTTTGCATTGGAATATGCTTATCTCGTCGTATGTTAAAAATGGGCTCTGTGGGGAGGCTCTTTCTGTGTATAAGAAAATGTTGAGTAAGCAGATTGAACCGGATGAATACACCTACCCTTCTGTTCTCAAGGCTTGTGGGGAATCGTTGGATGTCAATACTGGGATGGAGGTTCACAAGTCTATTGAGGCTAGCTCCATGAAGTGGTGTTTGTTTGTGCACAATGCTTTGGTCTCTATGTATGGTAGGTTTGGGAAACTGGAGGTTGCGCGTCACTTGTTTGATAATATGCCAACTAGAGATGCTGTTTCTTGGCACACCATGATCAGCTGCTATGCCTCTAGGGGTATGTGGAAGGAGGCGTTTCAGCTATTTGGAAGCATGCAAGAGGAGGGTATTCAAAGGAATGTGATTATATGGAACACCATTGCAGGAGGGTGCTTGCACATGGGCAATTTCGGAGGGGCACTTAAGCTGATTTCCCAGATGAGAACATCCGTTCCTCTGGACGCTGTTGCGTTTGTTGTTGGATTAAATGCGTGTTCCCACATTGGAGCCCTTAAATTAGGAAAGGAGATTCACGGTCATGCGGTGCGAACTTGCTTTGATGTGTTTGAGAATGTGAAAAATGCTTTGATTACAATGTATTCCAGGTGTAGAGATCTTGGGCATGCATTTATGTTGTTTCATAGAATGGAAGAGAAAGGTTTGATATCATGGAATGCCATGCTTTCTGGATATGCACATGTGGATAGAACTGAGGAAGTGTCCTTTCTTTTTAGAGAGATGTTACGGAAGGGTGTTGAACCTAATTATGTGACCATTGCAAGCGTTCTTCCCCTTTGTGCTCGCATAGCAAACCTGCAGCATGGCAAAGAGTTTCACTGCTACATTATGAAGCGTGAACAGTTTAAGGACTATTTATTATTGTGGAATGCCTTGGTGGACATGTATGCAAGGTCTGGCAAAGTTTTAGAAGCCAGAAAAGTGTTCGATTCATTGAGCACAAGAGATGAAGTTACATACACTTCCATGATTTTGGGATACGGTATGAAGGGTGAGGGAGAAACAGCTCTAAAACTATTTGAACAGATGTGTAAGCTGGAGATTAAGCCAGATGCAGTAACTATGGTTGCAGTTTTAACAGCTTGTAGTCATTCTGGTCTTGTAGCCCAGGGGCAATTTCTTTTCAAAAGGATGATAGAAGTTTATGGGATAGTTCCACGCCTTGAGCACTATGCCTGCATGGCTGATCTCTTTGGGAGGGCTGGTCTTCTAAACAAAGCAAAGGAGGTTGTCACAGGGATGCCATACAAGCCAACATCTGGAATGTGGGCTACTCTCATAGGGGCTTGTCGAATCCATGGAAACACAGTGATGGGGGAATGGGCAGCAGGAAAATTGCTAGAGATGAAACCTGATCATTCAGGCTATTATGTGTTGATTGCCAACATGTATGCTGCTGCTGGTTGTTGGAGCAAACTAGCAGAGGTGAGGACTTATATGAGGAATTTGGGTGTGAGAAAGGCTCCTGGCTGTGCTTGGGTTGATATTGGCACTGAGTTTTCTCCCTTTTTGGTGGGGGACACTTCTAACCCTCATGCATATCAGATTTACCCTTTGATGGATGGATTGAATGAGCTAATGAAAGATGCTGGTTATGTACAACGTGAGGAGTTTGTTTCATCTGAGGAAGATTTTGAGGAGATGAATATTGTAGGAAATGTATACTAAGTAGAAGTTAAGATATTTTTTATTTTTACATGGATATTGCAGATTGTTACCTATAAAACAGAAACTTGCTACAGTTGCCAGATGAAGCAAAAAAGAACTCTGAACACTAAAATTATTATGAGTTGTTTCCGAATGCTCAATTTACTTTTCCAGATCTGATCTCAGTGCCAACCATTTCATTTACCAGCTACCCTTTTGCACTATTCCAGTTATATTTAAATATAGATTGTTATGTAATTAAATTGTTGATTTTAATAATTACTTTAAAGGCTAAATTAAATTTTAATCACAAATTGTATCCATACTAATGACAGTAATTTATAATTAGCCCTGTAAAAAAGACAGTGATTATTTCTTATTATAAAATAACAGAAAGTATAGATACTATGTGAAATGATTTTGTAAACTTAGGTCAAATCAAGTGTAAAATTATACTTCCTACTTCTGTCTGATTAAAACAAGTATTTAAAGTTTCTTTAATTTGAATTGCCATTTTAACATCTCAATTGTTTTAACCTAATTAAGCTCATTAACTTTTAAAATCAAACATTTAATCCCTGTTCATTGTCTTAGTTAAAACTCCCACTACTACTTAATCCAAACTTTAGAAAAAACACAAATTGAAATATGATAATTAAGAGAAATTTCATGAAAACTGAGCATTGGATAAAAATTGGATGGTTTCATTGTCTTCAGTTTTACAAAAATCTAAATCAATTCAATTTATTAAAAAAATTGAAAGAAAATTAAGAATTTAGAAACTACGCATAAAAATTTTATAGGTTTTAAAAACAGACAGGTATCTCAAAAAAAAATTTAAAAAAAACAATATACCACAAAATTTAAAGGTACAATTAAGCATGAAATTGACAACAATGAGGAATGATAATTTCTTGTTACAAAATGAAATAAACAGTACACTCAATGAAACTTGTATTAACGATTGACACTATCGATAATGACAGCAACAAATATTTGCATGTTTATACTCGTAAACTGTGTGAATTCCTTAATGCAATCCAAAATTTCCTACAAAATTTGGCGTCTGATTTGGTTTCAAGACGACCCACTTCGAACCAACAATTGTAAGTGTGTGGTTAACATTCTCCCAGACAAACAATGAGGGATAGAGCAAAAGGACTTTTGGAACGGAAAAGTTGGAAATTAGCGATCAACATCAACCAACTCCACATCAAATACAAGCCACGAATTTTGTGGTATAGTTCCAACGCGCTTGTCCCCATATCTGCGTAACAAAAAACACTGTGAGACAATAGGAACTGTAATTTGATTACACCAAGTAGCTCGTTTAAGGTGGCGTTGAGCAAGCAAAATATACAGATCGTAACATAGATACTGACATGATAAGACACGGAAATACAAATAATTTTAAAAATGTAAGAATCGGACATGAATCTTATATATTATATAATTATAAATTATATAAATTGATAATAAAGATTTAGGTCCACAAGTATGTTTCAGTTTTTTTTAACAAGATGTTTATCATGACTGGTTCAAAAAGATTTGTTACTTATTTTTATAATTATAATAAATACTTATACAATAAATTTGAGTTTTTAGAAAACTAATGTATTTCTCTTTTTTAAAATTGTATTAGAATCGTGTTATAATTGGAAAAAATTCAATAAATATTTTTTAAATTAGACACTTTACCGACAGGGACACCCCTTTTAAGAGGGTTGTCCGAGCATCATATATACAGATGCTTTAATTTCAAAACAAAGGGGAATGTATTTTTTACTTTCTCACGACACGATGTAGAGAAATCAAATTCAACAAATAAAAGATTAAACTGGGAATTTCATACCCCATAGATGGTGGAATTGTGATCCTTCTTTTGTCCCCAATCCTCATCCCTGTCGAAAACAAAACAAAACTACAATTGGTATACATAATTACTAGAGAGTAGACAGCATAAAATCTTATTATATATTACCATTGACCCCGACCTCCCACCCTTTGATGACTTGTCCTACACCTGCAAATACAACATGAAATAGTGAAACATATGTAAAAAGGAAAATAACGGCAAATTCAACACATAAGCAGATTACATACCCAGGCGAAATTTAAAGGGTGGCCCTCTCACATTTGAGTCAAATATTTTCCCATCCTTTTGCAGCTTGCCAATATATTTAACACTGACCTGAAACAAACAATAAGTTCCTGTTAAAATAAAGTACATTAAAAATATAGGTTGGAGAGAATTATTCTTCAGTGAACTAGATCAATGCAATCATCGAAAAAACTGTCGATGAAAGTGTAACCTTTTTTCCAGGAGTAGCTCTTTTGCCATCAGGTTTACCCATAAGGAGCTCCTCTATAACCAATCCATTCGGAAAAGTTCTCACTTGAGATGGCTTGGTTTCAGCTTGTTTCTTCCCCTTTTTCTCAGAGTTGATGGACAAATTCTGCTTTTCAGCACTTGAAGTAATTTGATCTGCAGCAGCTACCCCTTCGAGCTCCTTGGCCTTTTTCTTCTTGTTTTTCTTTTTTTTTTTCTCAGAAGGGACCCTGGCAACAAATACCACAAGCATATAGTTAGCAAACAGTACATAACCCTAAGAGCGCAAAAGAGGGCTGAAAAAACCAACCCCCCCTCTAAATTTCCAAGCTTCAATATCTCAAGCAAAGAAAAGAAAAAGTAATTATAAATGACTCCACAGGAACAGAGTTCACCACAAGATCAAGCATGACCTAACAATTACACATCTTATATAGTTGAATTACAAATTTACTAAAGGTATTGATGTGGTATTTTTCTAGTAGAATTTTAGTTTGGTTGACCAGATGTTTTGAGAATTTAGTAAACTGGAGAAATTTTGGATTGTAACATCAATAGGAAGAATAGAAATTTAAATGTAGATGTAATACTTAAATCAACAATCCAAGCCAGAAACACCAAAAGCCCAGTGAAATGAAACTGATATTCTAGTTAGATGAAAGTTCTTACTCGTTATTGGACAACTTTCCATCATTTTCATCCTTTGCATGAGAAACATCACTCTGGATGGTTGTAATTTTGACCGCCTCAGTAACATTTGTCTCATTGCTGTTACCAGATGTATCAGCACTTTCCCCTTTAATACGTTCCTTTAACTTGTTTCTTTTGTTTTTCTTTTTCCTGAAACCATTTATCATTGTCAGAAAGATTTTAGAACAAAACTTCCAGCAAAATATAGATTAAAAGAATTTAAAAAGGAATTGGGGGACCAGGCAAATATCAGATAGAAAATGATTCTTTTGGGAGTCAATAAACTGGGAGATCTTTCTCACCCATCCAGTGGCTCTTCTTCATCAGTAATATCAACTTTCCGTTTAACGCTACCAGAATGATCGACATCTTTTTCCTTCTTGTTGGCATTCTCAGTTTTCTTGGTGGCTTGTTCTCCTTTCATTTCTGCATCTGCCTTCTGAGAGATAGACACATCTTTCTCTGCAGTGGATATTGGAAAGCCATCTTCATCTTCACTCTCCACAAGGTCAGTCTCACCCTTAGCAACAATCGCACGCTCAAAACTTTTGCTGTCATTTGGTTTCAACTTAGCTACCTGTTTCTTTTTCTTTAACTGCTTATTTTGATCATCTCCATTTTCAGGTTTTTCATCATCCACTATTTCCTCAATAACAACTGAAACAAAAGGGGAAAAGAAAACACATGCTATTAATGTTGATTTCAATAGAAAAATCTTGCAAAGTATGATGCAGAAGCAGAAGCTATGGAAATCCATTTACTTTTTTTTCCTTAAATTTTACAGTTTCTTTCCTACACTCACACAATGTTAACAAATTGCAGATTGTGGAAAATGGCAGAAAACCAACAATCTGCAATACCATCTAGCAGATAGCATCACAGGCATATCACATAACAGTTGAAATATGGTGCATATCAATTATATATGGCTTAAGACTTGTCAAAGATGAGAGGAATGCAGAACACAGGCCACAACCACAACAATCACAGTGGCTGCAATCTATGCAATGGCACTAACAGCTATTTAACAAAACTGCACACGAGGAATGCATGTGTTAAAATGAGCAGATGCACAAAAGAATGATTGTTGCTAATATGAACCAAAAAAATGTAATGATGAAACTTATTAAAATGAAAGTGAGAAATCTATGATTGGATTGTATAGCATATCAATTATCTATCATTATATAACAATGTATCTGCATGTCCACAATCATACGCAAATCTTCTTGGACAGTTTGTGATTTTTTCAAGAAAATATAGTAGTAGAATTTGAGTATTTGATGACATTTCATAATTTATTTTACTATAAATTTAACATTTGTATGTCTGTAGATGTAAAAAACACATGTGAACATCAGTAAGAAAACTACAAAAATTAAAGAAAAATAAACATAAGAAAAGAGCAAAAAATACATATAATTGTTTCATGACCTCAAGAAAAGTTTATAATATAACAAAAATACCTCCACTATTTGGGACTGGTGAAGAATGGTACATGTCAATATCACTATCAACAATAAAGCCATCGTCATATCCATCTTCACTACCGTAATCAGATGAGTCATCTGACTCAGTTCCTTCAATATCTTCTCCGAATGAATCACTTTCACAATGTAGTTGGAAAATCAAGAAGATATTAAAAAAAATTACACCAAGAATAATGTCTTAGTCACAACTACATAAACAAAAACTTAAATTGCAATGCAAAGTAGACAACAAATGAATTTTTTTCAGAAGGATACTATTCATAGTCATCCTTAAGCTCATCACCATCATCAGCCGCAAAAAAACCAGAAATATGGATGCTTCGAGAACCAATCACTGAGAATGCAACTAAGTCATCAATGTCAAACTTAAGATTCAGAGGGCATGATTCAATTCTGTTTGGTAGCAGTGAACACAAGAAAACTGGACTTTTGTGTCCAGAAGCGCACTGAAGAATGCTTTTCTCCTTCGATGAGCCAATGCCTAGAGTAGCCTGAAAATTTAGGACAAAAACCGAAAAGAAGGAAACAGTTCATACCCACCATGACATTCTATATCCAACTCAAAAAACATCAACTGACTTCAGACTCCACGAGTGCCATTACATTCAAACCGCATATAATTACATTTATATCAACAGAAAAACTATACTGATTAAACATTCTTAATCCCGATGAAGATATAATAAGGTCAAGCAAATTTATCAAAAATCCAAACATAAAACCCCCACAAGGAAACTACATTCCGAACCTTAATGTCAAAGAAAACCAGCAAAAATGTTGACTCAGAAATTGACCAGAACAGAAAACAAAAGTTCTTTGCATTAAACAAACCCAAGAAATGAAAGAAAAAATCACGAAATCCCAGAACAAGAGTTGAGTTCATGAATAAAGAACCTGAGTAACGTGCAGCTTTCCTCGCGCATTGTCAGAGTGATAAGGGCACGGTTTGTTAGGTTTGACTTCAATCCCTGAGCTCAAAAGGAAAATGAAAAAGGTAAAATAAAAAACACAGAGAAGAGTTGAAAACCCATGAAAACGAGTACAAGAAACAGAGTATTTGTAGCTAAAACGCAAATTAATTTCAGAATGAGGAGTGAAAGAGCTGAATGTTTGTGCATTTAGAACTATGTTGAAGAGAGGAGAATGAAGATGACTAACCCCAGAATCCCATTGTGAAATGAAAATCAAAATCCACGTCACTTTGTATAAATATACAAAAACCCTAAAAGCGAGTGCCGTTTTGGGTACAGACCTGTCGTTTGCAGACAAACCAACCCTAGATAGCTAGATTGTTGCGTTTGTTATACACTGATTTCTTTCTGCACCCCTATAAATTTTTCCTCCACCCTATATTCTTTGATAGTTTTGGATTATTGCAAAATAGGATTGTTTTTCTGAAACATATTTTTTTAACTTACATAAATCCTGAAATTTATAAAAAAATTTCCGAAAATAATTTAAAAAATATTTTTAAAAGAGATAAAATAATCTTTTCAGAAAGGATGGGTGCAGGGAGAAAATTGTTGGGGTGCACGATTTCGCTAGCAGGTCCAAATGCATTCTTGGACATTTGCTTCCTAGACTCCCATATTTTCTTCTATCACCCCATAATCATCAAAACTAATTTCCAGAATTTTAATTTTAACACTCTCGTAAAGTACTATTTTGCAATAATTATTTTAACGTTTCTGAAACTTTTTATAATTTTTACACTTCCAAAAGATATTTCTACAATGTTAGTTTATTTTAATATTATCAGGAATTACTTTCTGAATTGTTGAAAATGTTTATTATTTTGAAATAAATGTTTAGACCAATGTGGCAATGTAATTTGTTTTAACTTTCAAAACTATTATTTTTTTCTTTTTATCATCATTTTCTTCTTTTTCGAATTCTAAATTTTCTTGCACATTTTTGCAAGGTGTTTATTTTATTTCAATATTTATTTTCATTTTTTATGGGTCAAAAACCATCACACTCAATTTAAGTTTACTGAACCAAGTTCTCAACTTGGGCCTGAAATCATTGCCACCATCAAGCTCATGAGATATTTACTCCACAAAATGGAATAGCATAAACAAATGAAGAATAAGTTTAAGAAGTGCTATAATAAAAATATAAACATAACTTTACATTCACAAGATGAAGTCAAAATTGTCACTCAGAAATTAAAAATACACATAAAACAAGTGAGTGAGTGATTCTAAAGGGAAAAGATAACAAGAATATTAAAGGTATGAAATTGAAGAAGAACATTAAAGCTAAGAATAAGAAGAGATTAAATGAACAATAGACATAATTTTATGATGATGAAATGAATGAAGTTGAATCAAATCAATGATTCCATAAATCCTCGTGCTTTCTAATCTCTTCTTTCTTACATGTTTTCACTTTTTATCATATATCTCTATAAATTAATTATTCCAAAACCTCAAACATACTAAAGTATACCGTGTAGATCTATTCCAAAACCTCAAAACATACTAAAGTATACCATATAGATTTAAAGTACATCATATAGATCTTGTTCTGGTACCGTCAATACAGTCTCACATCGCTCTGAAGTTGAGGCTAAGGACAGTTCATAAATTTCTCTCTACTTTAACCCTCCAAAGCGTCTTTTAAGGATAAGACCGAACACGACCTTCGAAACAGACAATACCTCAAATGTGATGATTGACCCTAACGATGCTATATTCTCGGACTTGATGAACTACTCTTAAATTGGATCCTTTGATTCTTTAAGATGCTATATATATACAACAATTGTGTAAGGAGAAAGGAGGGACATTGCACTTCCAAAACAATGTAGAAATTTTCACTATAACCACTTTGCCAACTGAGGAAATTTCTGTAGAAGCCATGTCACACTCCTTATCACTGTCTGCATATAAATTGTTTTCCAAGACCAAGTCAATAGATAGAAACACTCATACAAACAATAAAATCAATTTCATTCTAGTGTGAAAGAAAAAGAAAAAGAAGGTATCTAGTTCTTATTTTGTTCTTTTTTATCAACAATAAAAATATATACATAAGGACCACTTCAGGTGTCATCCAATCTTTATACATAATAACATACACAAACACTTTAAAAACTCTAAAGAAGGCCACCATAAGAGACTAACTAACAAACCAACTAAACATTTGGCAAGTACCACCCCACAAACCTAAATCGAAAACAAACGAGACTACGACAAGTGTAAACATACTAAAGAGGCAAGACACCAATCTGAGTAGGAAAAGTAAGTAGAAAACAATTTAAAAGATAACCAAGACCAAACCTTTAGTTAGCCAAACAGAATATTTTAGAATAATCCACCACTCCATCCTTGAAAATATTTTTATTCCTATATTACAATCTAGTTGTTAGTATGTAACAACACCCTTTTTTCCTCTTGTTTTTCTTTTCTTTTCTATTTTTCTTTTCTTTTCTTTATCCATCATAGAGTCAAATTCACGTACCAAAGTTGCATCCCCAGGCTTGATTGCAGGTTCAACACAGTCTCTGCCATATCTGTTTTCACAAATTTAAGATTTATCTGTGAATTGCTACTGTAAAAAGGAAAATTTTAATGAACTTTATAAGCATTATTAGCTAATCAAAGATCCCATTGAAAATGTTGCAAGCTATTTGAGTTGAGTTATGAACTCAATCAGCAAATGCAAAGGTTTTGATGATAAGTATAAATCCATGTACATAATACAGTTAATGTACACGAAAGACACTATCACTCACGTTATTTGTCTTCTGCCATTGATCATCTCTAGACGATAAAAACTGCACCCTTTGCTAAAGGGAAAAGCTTTTCCCTTCCATTCTAAACACATTTCAAAATGTTAGTAACATGCTTTTTGTTCAATCTGAAAACACATTAAAAAGTGATCAAGAATAATAGAATCTGTGCAATGCACCTAAATGCCATGTCACCCCTACGGATGAGGAGTCCTCGGTAGACAAATCATCAATAACAAACTGCAGATCTTTGCTGGTAGAATTGGTGAATTTTTTGAAAAACTCAAGAATTTCCTGCATAAATAAGTGAGTGCAGACACTGAAATGATTAATAGCACAAACATTAATACGACACGGACACGAATACAATAATTTTTAAAATGTAAGACATGAGGATACAAATCTATATTATATAATTATAAATTGACAATAACAATTTATATGCACAAGTATGTTTTAGTTTTTATTAGCAGAAAGATGTTTGGCGGGTTCAAAAGTGTTTCTACCGGAAATGAGTTTGGGACAGACAATACCTTAGATACAGTAATTGACCTTAATGGTGTTATCTTTCGGACTTGAGGTCAGAACAAAAAAATTTGTTATTTATTTTTATAATTATAATAAAAAATTATACCATAAGTTTGAGTTTTTAAAAAATTAATATATTTTTTCTTTTTAAAATTGTGTTAGACCCGTGCTAGGATTGTCAGAAATCCAACAAATATGTTTTGAATTGTGTTTTGAATTGGACACTTTCCTTATACGAATGTCGTGTCCAATACATATGTTCCACACAGACACAACATATAAGAGGAGTGTGTGAACCTCATACATGTTAAAGATAATTACTCGTCAACAAAAACTATCTTAACTTGACAACAACAATTGATTTCTGGTTTAAATTACCTTACGACCCACGAAGGGTTGGGGAAAGACAAGATCTTCGTACACACAATTGTCTGCGATAAGGTACTGAACAGAATCCACGTCGTGGGCATTGATTCCTCCATAGAAATTCCTCACCACAGCTGAAGCTGAGTCAACAGCGTTATCATCACCAAAACTTTTGGTAGCTGGTGATGCTACGGTACCCAATTGCTTTTCGCCACCGCCATCAGTGGCTCTCCATTTTCTTCTTCTTCTTCTTTTGCTTCCAAGTTCTGGAAGAGCAAACGAGGCCTCAACTGGGTTCAAAGGCGTCAAGCTTGTAACGATTTTGATGGAGGAATATGGAGAAGACGGAATCAATGGTGGAACTGAGTTAAAAAACGACCAAGTGGAAGTGGCGATGGACATTTTGCAGAGACACTTCACTCTAACAAGCAGAATAATTCACTCTTCTTCACACTTGCTCCATTATTTTTGCTTCCAATCTCGTGGTATTAACTGTTAACTGACATATAACTCGAACACCAACTACCACTGATTCTGCAGATATACCTTTCATGTCTTTTTTGTTTTGGTTTGGGCCAACCCATGTATAAAGAAAAGCCCAATTCATTGTGAAATGAAAAGCCCAAAACAAAAAGGAAGTGAAAATAAGATGGTAGGAATAAAAAATGTTATGTGTTTAGATGGAGTACGGCAAATTCTTCATAAACCGTATCAATTCTAAAAAATAAAAAATAACAAAAATATTCCTAAAAAATGACAAAAATAACCTTACATAGAAGGAGAGTATAGATCAAAATTACTTTCAGAACTTTTTATCCAAAAATATTCTTGAATTTGAATTTTCATAACACATTTTTAAATTTTTTATTTAGAATGCATTTTCAATTTTTTGTTCTGGATCTTTTTGTCCGGAGTGTATTATTTTAGTTTTGAATTATATTTATTACTTCACTTTATTGATGGATATTAAGTTTTACATGTTTATTATAGGACCGACCAATAGATGATGAAAAGCAAAAGCAAAGAAGTGAAAGAAGTTGGAGAAATCTTAGAATAAATAATAGTGTCTGCTTCACAAATGGAGTTCCAATACATCAGCTGAGTTTATTTACCATTAAAATAAACCACACCACACTCTTCCACAGCCTATAAAACACAGCCAATAAACAGAGTTTCGTGGCCCATCTGCTACACAAAACAAATCCCACCCACTATACTAAATAAAAAACCTTGACTCACACAACAAATAGTTACACTAATCTCTATTGGGACCCTTCAAAGTCTCATCTAGAACTGGTCAAATGCAGAGACATGGCATCACTGTCACCATTGTTGTCACCTCACCTTAATTCATATATTGACAATTCTATTTTTCTGTCTAAAACTTGTAGCAGTTTATGAATGACCAAAATAACTTTTCTTCCTATCATCAATCAATAACAGTTCTATATTAGATCAGGTTATGAAAGTATATAAAGTAACCACAATTAACTAATAGCAAGGTGTATGTATAGTATATGTAGTGTATTCTTATGGGTATACCTTGTGAATGTATATGTATGTATGTATTTTGTATTGTGTATTTGTGTATCTAAGGATCCCAGAGAGAATCACTCTGCATATTCTCCCACTCATTGTCTTCAAAGGCATACCCATTTGCGAACATCATGGATTGATCATGCATCATGAAAGTGTCAGGCATTTGCATCCACGTCTGAGGAGAGTCCATGGGCGAGTCATTGATCGCCTGAATCTGAGTGGGGGAGAGTCTCACTGTCAGCGGCGGCGCCGTCAAGGAGCCGCCTCCTGTTTCCGCGGCGGCGGGGTTGGTCCGGAGCCGCAGCGCCGCCTCGTGCGCCGCCATGCGTATGTGGTCCGCATTGTTGCTCACGGGGCGCGGCAGCGTGCTGGCGAGCTCGGGGAAATTGAGCCGCGCGTCGCGGCCCCGGAAATGCAGCGCCGCCACGTCGTAGGCGGCGGCGGCCATCTCCGGCGTCTCGAAGCTCCCGAGCCAAATTCGGGTCTTGGTTCCGGGTTCGCGGATTTCGGATACCCACTTGCCCCATTTTCTCTTGCGCACTCCTCTGTACGCAGAAGAAGCAGCACCAACATGGGTCGAGCTTGAAGATGGCATTTCCATGCAAATCAATGTCAAAGCTTTGAACTTTGAGTAATGTTACAGTTAAGGTGTTTATGGCAGTGTTGTGAATTGCAGAAGCTAACGGTAGTAGTGATCTGAGGAACATTGTCGTTGTTATTTATAGATGGGGATGTGAAACGTGGAAGCATTGGCAACATCTTGGTTTGGGTGAGCTTCCTCGTAGCTGCTCTGTTTTTCCAACAAAATCTATGTTTTTTTTTATGTTGTTTTTGATTGGTTAATGAGTGAGGCATAGATGTTGGTGGTGATGTTGGAGTTAAATAATGAGGGAATGGTGAAGATTTTTGTTTGTGTTGAGATTGGAAAGTGAAAATGGGAAGATGATGATGGAGGAGGAGGTGACATGTGTGTGTTTGTGTGTAAACTTTTTGAGGTTGAAAATGAAGTGAGAAGAGTGACTGTTTGGGACGCGTTTTGAAAACTTAGGTGGCAATGCTTTTTTCCAATCACAATTCAAAATTGGTAAAATCTTATATAAAGTTATGGAAATCTTAGATCAGCTTGGGCATCTACATATTTGTTTAATTGGAGATACTTACATTTTCTTGTGGATAAAAACTTTAGAGGCACACTTCACTTCTACTTTCAGATTATATCTTCATACATACTGTATACTTCATATTATTTTATAATTTTGCTATCTCCTATTAATATTATTAAAGAAATGGTAATATAGGTTTACACTTTTCATAATAAAATATTATTTCGAACTAAGTTAATCATATTATTTATTTTGGAGTTCAGTGATTTTGTTTTTAGAAAAGAGTTTCGATAAATTAAATTAAAGGAGAAATGTGTATTTAAAGATTTGGTTCTAAGATTTAGGTTCATACTAATTTTTTTCTTCACTTTCATTTTATAATCGTTTTAAAAATAATAAAATAATAATATATTTGATTGTCGATAGAAGTGGATTCACCAAAAAGTTTGAATCTATCATTATTCCTAATTAAAATCACTTGATAAAGTTTAAAAAGAAAAAATTCTAAAATTTTATTAGAACAATTTATCATATGGATTTGGTTAAAATCAATATTAATATTTTACATATAAAGAATACATATATTTATAAACATTTTAATACAACTTAAAATAGTGGATGATATGATAATAGCAATAAATCTTTACATAATTATATATATATATATATATTTATTTATTTATTTATTGATACTATATTAAGAGTGAGTTTAACTTTAATTTTTTTTTTCAATATAAACTCTAAAAAAAAATCATTCAACAATAATTGAAAAATCAACAAAATAATATTTCAACGATAACCTCAATTGTTGTTGTAACGTAGTTGAGAACAATCTCGACTGACATCAACTAAGAAGGAACAGTCAATTTTAATTAAAAAAATATTAACAAACTTTTACCAAAGATTAACTAAAAAATTCACCAATATTAATATTCTTGAATGATGGTATATAATATTAAGGAAATAATAGTTATCAAATTATATGTAATTATTGTATGCAATATTGTACGATATTGTATTCAATTATATGCAATTAATTTAATAATGATAGAATCTCATGATTAGTATCCTACCTAATTAGACGGTAATTTGGATAGATAAACCCTCTATATATTTCCTACACAGTGATGTAACAATACATAATAAGAAACATCCCTCTTCTTACCATTTTTTATCATTTTCTTATATATAATTTAGTCAATCCAATAACTAATTATTTTAAATTTTAAAATTAGTTTTTATTTATTAATTTTTTATATTATTTTTTTCTATATATATATATATATATATATATATATATATATATATTATAGAAGAAAAAAAATGCTTAAGTTCTGATTGATAAATAATGTTACAAATAAATGAGCATAGAAGCAAAATTGTATAAATGTGAATGATTGTGGATGAAAAGGTGGAAGAAACTATTTTTAACTTTTTTTCGTATTCTATTGAGGTGGTGTGGTTTTATGCTTGGCAGCTAGAGAAGAACACGCATCCTCGTATTAAAGACCACTCTCCATGTATGAATTGACCTAGTATAACCTCCTATTTACACAACATCATTTCATTTCATTTCTTTTTTATTCAACTATTTTTTTATCACTAAACTTCACCTAATCAGGGTTTGCTAAAGATTAGGTCAGTGAATGGAGTCACTATTTCTGTTAAAAAATGCTTAAATTTTGATGTTATGCATCATTATAGATAATGTTCCATCATCATCATCATAAAAGAGATGGGTTCTACCCAATATCTATCCCACGTGAAACCATGAAACCTAAAACAAATCACTCATGGCCATACAATAGGATGCACGTAGGGCAATGACTTTTCTTTAACTCTTATTATTATTACTATTATTGTAAAGATTAACTGACTTTTTTTTATTCTTATTCGTGTTTGAACCTTATGTGTTGTATGAAGTATTTAAAGAAAAAGGTTTGTGATCCGTTTTTTATCTATCTGTCTAGAAATGTATGTTGTGTTTTCTTGTGCAGGTTTATGTGCTAGTAGTCTTTTGACGTTTTGGAAAGAGTCTTCTGACTCTCGTTTGGCTAAGCTTGGTTCAGTGTGCTGGTAAAATTTCATATTTTGAAGAAAAAAAAGGTTAGGATCTTCTCAGAGTTGTTGTTTTAGTGTTTTGTTGTGGTTCTCCCTTTATTTTTTTGTATGTGTTTCTGATGCTTGGTTTGATGATTATAGAGTCTGACGGAATTTTTATTAGTTAGGTGTTGAATAGTTTGACTTTTGGTCAAATTTTGTATAAGGATTGTGACATCCTGAAGTGTCTTTTCTTATTCTATTTATTTATTTTTGATAAAAAAAAGTTAAATTATTATTATTATTATTATTATTTTAAATAGATATATGAGATTGACTCATTCAAAGTCCAAATGAGCCTTATAAGATCCAAAGACTTCCCTTTTTCCCTTTTTATAGTGGATTGAACTTCTTCACTTTTGGTTTAGGTTAAGTTTGGATTAAAAAATAAGAACGAGGTAAAGGGAAAAAAAATGAAAGAAAAAGGAAGTGGGAGGTAATATTGTTTAAATTAAGAGAAATATAAAAAAAAATAACAAAAAATTAAGACTCATTTTATTGATATTATAAAGTAAAATAAAATTGATTGATGTATTTATAAAATGACTACATCACCCTTATATGAAAAACAAATTAGATTGAATATCAGTGAAATTAAACTTTTTTAGAAGTAATTATAGCTTAAAATATTTAATCCTTTTCATTATATTTTCAAAATTCAAATAACAATTAAACACTTCCTATCGGAATTTATTTTTTTATGCAATAATAATTTAATTAATTTTGATTACTATTTTACCTAACCGTATCCAACATATACATGGATATATGCGTAAAAATCAAATTAAATTTAGTGTGGTCCCACTTAAATCCGATGCAATTCGATTAAATTACATATAATTGTATAAATTAAATATTTATATAATAATAATTGATTAAAGAATAAATATTTAATAATCAATTATGTCTTTTATTTATTTTAAATTCTAAAAAAATTTATAAGTACAAGTTAACAATGTCGTGTGAAAAACATGAAAGAGAGCAAGATTAATAGAAGAATGCATAATGTACAAGAACAATTAAATCTAAAAAATAGGATTAACATAGTTTATTATTTTAATAAAAAATATAACAAATCAAAGTTAACTAGAAAACTAAAAAATGTTTTCATCCATAAAAGTGAAATTAAAATTATTTTAAAATATCATATAAACATATTATTTTTATCAATTTACTCTTATCAATTATTGTAAGTATTAATGTAAACTTTAACTCTAACTAAATTTTATAAATTCGATTCATAAAGTGAGTTTGCACTCATTTATATATTATGAAAGTTCTTTACTTTTAATCGATTTAGAATTTCTAACGCACACTCATCTCCAACTCGTACGTGAGACTATATATTATGAGTGATGGTTCGATAGCAGATGACCTATTAAATCAAACAAACTCTCATTGTGATGGACTCTAAATATTTCTCATATTAAGAAGTGATCTTTAAACATAACTTAATCTTATATATATATATATATATATATACTATGAAATTTCTTTATATCTAGTCGATATGTTAAATTGCTTTAAATTAGTAATAAGTTTGAATTAAGTTGTAACGAACTTGTCCTTTTTCAACAAATTTCTCATCATTTTGATTTCTAAATATATCCATAAACTAAAGAAGAAAATGGGAAAATATCTTATGGAATTGGTTATGTTATTATCCATTAAAAAAAATTGAAAGAAGTTAAAGTGAAGCATTGTTGTGATAAAAAGCGCGTTTGATTTTCTGGTCCATATAAAGTGGAGCGAAGAAGCACAAATCCTCTTTCACGCATTTACAAATGTATGAATTTGATTTGGAAAAAAGACAACACCTAACCTCAAAATAATCTAAAAAAGGACTTCCAATAATTAATAATGTATGCTTCAAATGATGAACACAACTAATTGCCTTGTGTTGTTGGTTTCTAATAATGTCAACTTTTAAGATTGTGGATATTATGGTACAAGTGAAGCCAACGTGAATAAACCCACTCAATTTAGTGGACTACAACAAATTACCACATTTCATTATGCCTGTGCATGCATATAGTTAACTCATCATATCATTTATAAATATCATATTTTCAGTCCAATTTTTTATAATGTACATTTTATATAAATATACGGCGGTGGAGGAGTGATTGATCATTCTGAAATTTTTTACTTGATTCAATTAAAGATTTGGTCTTGAATCACATTAAAGTTGTCTTCTATGGGCTTCTCCTTCTCGAATTAGTATCTAGAACTTCTGATTTGTATGCATTCGATTAAAAACTTATGAAAAGTTTAAGTCACTATAAGAAAATCATGAAATAGAAACCAATTTTTAGAGACCAATAATTAGTTATAATAGTGACTAAATTAGAGACTATTTTAGAAACTAAATAAAAAATTGGTTTCTAAATTAGTTTCTATTATTGTTAAATAGTTTCTAAATTGGTATCTAATTAGCAACCAATGTTTTAACTACCAATTATTTAGTTTCTAAATTTGGTTTCTAAAACTTTGATTGCTAATTAGATACCAATTTAGAAACTATTTAACAATAATAGAAACTAATTTAGAAACCATTTTTTTTTTCTAGAATGGTCTCTAATTTAGTTACTATTGCAACTAATTATTTTGTTTTTTAAAAATTGGTTTCTATTTCATGATTTTCTTGTAGTGGGTTGGTTGGATGTTTTTTTGGTGTCTTTGAGGGGAGATATCTCTTGTGATAGCCTTGTGTGTTATGGTGTCTCTGGTTGGTGTTGTGTATAAGGGTTTGACCACCTTAAGTGAGTCACATTTATTTATTTTTTCTTGTCGATAAAAAAAATACAAATATATTATAATAACTAATATTTACTTGATTTATAGATATTAATATTCATCTAAACATTTAATTAATACTTTTTTAATAGAGTATTCTCTCTATCTCTGTATAAGTTTGCTTTTATAAAATAGTTGTTTGTATTAAATTTAAAATTAATGTGGTATAATTTGTTCTAGTTTCGAGAGTTATCAGAAGAGTTAACACTAATATTTTATGATGAATAATATAAAATCTATTTGTAATTATATGACGTAAATTTTAAAATTGTGAATTTTAAATAAAAATCTAGATCAAAAGAATATTTTATTTTAATTGAAAACATCATCCAACCAAATAAAATATCAATTATAGTATGAGACTTATAATATTCTTTCATCAAAAGTAAAAGTTATAAAGAATATTTTAGAGTAATGCGACACTTTAAACCAAACAAAGTAAATTAAAACTTAATGATTCTTAGAATGAAAATTGTTTAAGATTACACTTCATTGTTTAGGATTATAGAAGGAACCAGGAAAAATAAATATCACTTAAGGATAAATTTAATTACATCACCATTAGTAAATTAGGACATGTGTAACATTTTTTTTTTCATTTTTTAAATAATTTTTAAGTTTTATTTTAAAGTTTATTATAGGATGATAAATTTTAAATATTTTTTGAACTTAGTCTTATTAAATAAAGTTTTGTTTATATTATTTAAAGGGAAAAAAATTAAAAAATGACGGTAAATATTTTATATTAGAAGGAAAACAATAAAAAAAAAGTACAACTCTCATTGATAATGAAATTGATAAATGGGTTCAAATAAAATGAAAAAAAAGTGTTCATTTTATTAAAATGAAATTTTTAAATATATTTATTTATATAGATAATGAATGTTACATATATATATATATATATATATATATATATATATATATATATATATATATATTTACTATTTTTTTTCTTTTTATGTCAAACAAATATATTCAATTTACTTTATTTTTTTTTTTTATTTTAATTTTAAAAAAGTATA
>Ga0123342_1000135_pt1 | contig 91990 bp, 63 predicted proteins | sample Turbeawhitnodule_FD_89960 | JGI IMG/M metagenome (GOLD analysis project Ga0123342, IMG submission 89960) | Root nodule microbial communities of legume samples collected from Mexico - Turtle bean Mexico white nodule | ecosystem: Host-associated > Plants > Roots > Nodule | place: Mexico: Nepantla...
ATATTTCTTCAGAGTCCAACAAAAGATTCTTTAGAATGAATTATACAACCCATATTTCAAGAAGTATCGGTCAATCACAGTTAGAAAATTTCCATTTCCCATCTTTTATAGGAGAAACATCTAATGTTGGGAAAAAAGGATATTGTACAGTTATGTCAAGTCCTATCAGAAACTGAAAGCAACGTGAATTACTTACGGGAAACACTGTGTAATAGTAATCTGCTATAGTCAACATGCTGTTCCAGGAAACAAGGGACCCAATTCCAAGAATGAAACAAATTATCATTGCTTCATATTCTCCCTGCTTGCATTGAAAACAAACCGACAAGATAACAAATTCCATTCCAGAGAAATATTACTATTAAACATGTTAATTAGCAGTAAGTTGTTAGTGAAAATTGCAATTACCTGGGGTTTTTTTGGTGCTCCACAGTAATCACTGGCATCCATGGCCACTCCTCTTAAAAGAACGTTGAGGATAATTAATATTTATCAACAATAACTGCTAGTCCATAGATGTCTGAGTCCTTGAATAAGAAAGTACGTTTTGATTAATGCATGAATAAAGTTCTGTGATTAAATTAGCGAGACAGAACAAATATAGATTTTCAATACTATTGTCACAGTTGAAATCTTCAAGCACTAAGAACTTAAAATTATATGGTTCACCCTATTATATGTAGATGCGTATTGTGCTCTATGCAGAGGTGTTGTGGGCTACACACTTCAATTGGTTAAGAAAATGTATGAATAATGAACAACACCTTCTTCAGTGATTGGTTTGATCCATTTCTTATCAGTGGCTTGCTATTAAAAATGAATAGATTTAAAAGCCAAGAAGAGGAATAATTGATGAGAAATGAATAAGATTAACATGGGTGATTCACCAATCATTTGATGCCATAGAAGATGATTGCGATTTGATTAGAAAGATTGAACGCAAATACGATTTGCAGATTCAATTATTTGATGTTTCATTTGCATTCGGAACTGTATTTTGATGCGGTTGGAGATGAGTTTCTTGCACCCTTTCACTGAACAACCTCGTAACTAACGTGCCTAAGCCACATCTTCTTTCTTCAGCAATCACCGTGTTTTTCTTATAAACATGTCTCATTAATCCTAGATTTGTGTTCTACTGTCTCTCCTTTTCATTACAAGAAAAAAAAATACTTATTTTGTTATGCAATTTTTAATTATTTTTATTTTATTCAATAATATTTTTTAAAAAACCTTAATCTTAATCCATGTTTGACTTTTGGTTAGATCAGTACGTAATGTGTACTTTTCATCTTACTAGAATAACATCTTAAAAATATTATAAAAAGATTAATAAAATTTATTATTGTTATTCTTTTTAATATTCTGAAGTTAATTTATTTCCTTTTATAAAGGACACAGGAGAAAGTATTAATAGATAATCATAACGATCCATCCTACACACGACTATAAAGTCCACCAGGATAATACATGGTCAAGTAGACTCTTTTATTTTCCAATTACTTTTGAGTCTTAAAGTGAATTCTATTATTTTATTTAGTGTGATCAATTGGGAGTCAATTATATGGAGAAAATGAAAATGGTTGACGGTCTTAGAAGTTTATAATTTAATAATTTTTAATTTTATATCATTATTTAAGTTTTTATTTTTTTAATTTTAAAGTATATTGTAAGATCTAGAAAATACTTTTAGAGATATAACTAAAATGAAACATGAAAATTTTATTATTAAAGTAAAAGTTCATATAAATAGATAAATCAATTATTCATATGTCATATCATCTTTTTAAAAACATTTTTATTTTCTCTCATATATCTTTTCTTTAGATTTTTTTTTACTTCATCCTTTATCAGTTTAACTGGGTAAACATGCTTTAAATGTGATGTTTATGGTTCTAGAATCTAAATAATTGGTAGTTAAAATCTTGATAGCTAATTAAATTTTAATTTAGAAACTAAATTTTGTAAATATCTAAATGATATCTAATTTAGTCACTATAGCAACTAATTATTTTTTTCTCTAAAATTAGTTTATATTTCATGATTTTCTAAATAATGGATCATAATTAGAATAAATATTAAATAATTAATATTTTGGTTGCAACAACAAAAATCAGGTTTAATAGGTGAAAGTAAAAGAAAATAAATATTTTAAAACAATTTTCTTATCATAAAACTAGCTCAAACTATTCCCCAATTATGAGGGTAAATGAAAATATTGAATACTTTCACATGGGTGTAAGATAGAAGCACTCCGTTGCTATTTATTTTATATACATCCTTTTCAGCGAAGAAATGCTGTCTGAATTTGGGTCTTTACATTAATTTTAAAAGCCTGATTTTCCTATGAGCCACAACCAATCAAGAGCAACCCCAGCAAATATGCCACTTAAAAGAAACAGCACCAGCAAATTACCCAATGCATTTTGTTCTGGGCCCTACAAAACCATCATTACAAACCAATTTACAAGTTACTGTTCTTTTTAAGAACCAGATTATTTGAATTTAAAGAATCAAAATACTGACCTTGTAACCTTTTGGAGCCATGGTAAATACACAAACAGTGAGGTAACCATTGGTTAGTCCCAAGAAAGACACAAGCATGATCATCCATCCCTGGTCACCATATTTTGCTGTGAAGTAAAATGCTGGGATCAACACGAATCTAGAAACCACTGCAATCAGTAAACCCTTTCTGGATTCCAACGTCAGGCATTTGATAAGAGGAATATATCTGGATATTAGATCAAGCACGTTGTACATTGCAATCAAAACAAGAGGGTACCTAAAAGAATATGATCAGCCATATGAAAACGCATTTAGATGACCAAAAGATTGGAAATTAATACACGCGTACCATGTTCCTAGCTCGTGTGATCCAGTATTTTCATACAAAAATCCAGGGAAAATTGATAGTGTTAACACATATATTAGAAACAAATCAGCTGCGAGATCAATGTTCTGTAGAAATAGTTGTTTATTGCTCAGCCGTCCTAAATTTTTAGCATCAAATTCAACCTGCAATAGTTCCAAAGTCTTTCAGCCTATGCGATATGCTTCATGGAGCTTAGTTTATTAATAATTTTAACACCAAGTTACATTACTTGCTCTCGTCTGGTCATGAATGCCGGCAGCTGCAAGATCGGCTGATACAGTTTTTGATCCTTCTAAAGCAGCCTTTGAACGGTAATATTTTACTATGGACAACTTTGGGAAGTAAAATGCGTATAGAATTATGCAGAAAAACTCAAAAACTGTAGAGATTGCAAAAAATAGCACTGCAAAATGAGAAAATAATCAATCTTGTGTCAAAGAACAGCAATCTTTAGAGTTAATACATGACTACCAAATCTATTAGTGAATAAGAGTAACATACTAGTCCCTTTTCCAAGACCATTTTTTGAATTCTCAAAACCCACTTTGGTGACAAGTCTCAAACCAGAAGCTAGAGCTCCTGAGGCAGCCAAACCAGCAAAGAAAGACTGTAAAACATTAAACTGTAGAATTAGGCTAACTAGTAAAATCAAGACTACGATTTTAGAAAGCAGTATATGTGGTTATTCTATATATATCGTGTGCAACCTCATACAAATTAAGCATTACTAGTCTAATTAAAATAATGTATTTTCTCCTCAATTAACAACAACTAAATTGTTCCTTTGCTATTCTATAATCTTTTCCCTCTAACTTCCACCTTATCTTCTCTTCTTAGAAAACATGATTAAACTTAGCTGTTCAGTTTTTTCTTCATTTGTTTTCAAGTAAGTGCTAAGAATTTTTCAAAAAAACACAAAATAGAAGCTATAAAGAAATTATGAGGAAAACGAACCTGGATGAACTCAGGACACATATAAGACAAGTCTCCGACCATGCCACCCTGGACATGAGCATCTGCAATTCCAAAACAAGCAGAAAGGAGACATACAACAATGTAAGGTCCAATTCCCCCTTTCCCTGATGTTGCTACGAACTGTTACACAAAATATTCTGAAGCTATTATACACAATAGAAAAAATGAAATTAACAACCACATAAACCAGTTGTAGCAAAGTTGATGAAGGGTGTAAGCTAATAGATATTCTCTTTTCTAAACCAAAGGAAAGAACAAAATGAAAAACATTGAAGTTGTACTCACAACAAACAGTAACAAAGTACCAACAGAGAAAAGAGAGTAGCCAATTAAGTTCCTCAATCTAGTGTTGATCCTTGACTCATTATAGGTCAGTATTGCCATAGTACCAAGTGCAAAGGGTTGATAAACAAGGGTGAGTACACGCGAAGGATGGTATCTCTATGACAAAAACTTGTTAGAGAGACTAGTAAACCTCATAATTTTTTCACAATGAATTTCAATAATTCAAGCATTCAACACAGAAAGAAGAAAAAATAATTTGATACTCACAGGGAATAGAGTGTAGTAATAATCTCCTACTGTCAACATACTGCTCCAAGCAACAAGAGAGCCCAATCCAAGAATGAAACAAACCACCCTGGCTTGGAATTTTCCCTGGTTCAAACAAATTCATCCAACTATTATAAGCATTGCAACATTGGAGGATCAATGCCAAGAAAAAAACATAATATACCTCTAACTTTCTTGGTGCTTCATTTTCATTAGAAAGAGTCATCACTACAATAATCTGCTACAGCCAAATCCTGTAACCATAGACTGGTAAACGACCAGTTACCAGGTTTTGTATTGAAAAGATAAAAAGAACGTTCACAGATGATTGAAAAAAAACCCTGATATGAACAGAAAACAGAAAATCTGACCGCACAAATTTTGTAGTACAGTATATTCTCTTGATTCATTAGTTTTTATTTTTGTATTTTTTGATGATTCTCCTCAAAAAAGTAATTAAGATGTGTCATTAAAAAATGTGTACCATATAATTTAATTAAAGAAAGATTTTGAAAAAAATATGATATTTAAGCAACATTTACCATTATAGTTAAAAAATATTAATATATTAATAATACTCAATAATTGAATAACTATAATGGCATCGATAGTAGCACCGATAACTATAATGGCAGCGGCGTACTCTGGCAAGGGAGGATATTTTAATATTTTTGTTTTGAATATGAAGGTGAGCAAAATTAAGATAATCACTAACTTATCTTACATCACATTTTTAAAAAATTGTAACAAAGGGATCTCTATTATAATTTTTTTGGAAGGGTATGTTTTTCAAAAATTTAATTCTAAAACATTTTACTTGTATCTATACTCGAGGCAGTTCTTATGATATGTTATAATTTTGGAAAAATACTAATATCTTCACTTCATTTTGAACTACCTAATTATAGTCTTAAATTTAAGAAATATTGAAATTAAAAAAAAAAATATCTTTCTTTTCTCTACAATAAAAAATATCATTTTTGATATACTTTAAGTTAATTTTTTTTTTCTCTTACTCTAGTTTTATATGAACGAACAAGTCCAAATCTAAATCCAAAAACTTCAAAAAATCACTTAGATCACTTTTCATGAACAACTATTACCGCACTTTAGCAGTGGGTAGGCTTTAACAAAATATTAGTATGAACTATACATTTGTTGTGCTAATTAGTAAAGATTTACATTTAAATGTACATATCGATACACTCTTTGTATTTGATTTGAACTTGTTTGTGCCTTGTGGTTAAGTAAACTTTAAAAAAAAGAGTGTCTTGTTTCCATTGGCGTTGCATATCTTTGCATATACTGTTGTTGATTTATGTTTTGATTCAATTCACTTGATTCCCATGGTCTTTCAACCACAAAGTTATCCTCTCCATCTGGCCCTTGTCCTACATATTGATGCAACACCAACACTGAAGCTGTTGTTTCAAAGTCTGAAGAAGCTAGTAAATCTCCAATGGCTCCTAATTCAGGACACTCACTCCAATCTGTTAGGCCATCTGTCAGTGGTGACATTGTCCCTTGTCCTCTCCCAACTATGAATAAGTCGTTTACATTGTTTATGGATCTTATTGCTGCAACTGTTTCCTCCCCATTGTTCACAACCTTGTCCATGTAAATGACTGAATCATCATGTGCAACCATCATCTTGAACTCACTTATGTACTCCTCATCTAGTTTGTTCTCATTCCCATTTTTTATAGTGGTGAAACTTCGATCAATCTTGGCCCATAAGTGATCTGATTTTGAAGTTTGATTTGAATATAGGCTTGGAATAAAGTGCATGACAGTAAGGCGAACCCTTGGATGTCTTGACATTCTCCATCCATAAGCTAAGGCCTCTCTGTCATCTGGTCCTCCAAAATATAGCACAACTACTTGATGAGATGCTAGATTTCCAATCAAGCGGTTGGATCCATTAAGGCCTCTATCCACAAGTATACCAACTGAACAGGGTGAATTTTGCAATAGATTGTGGTTCACCATTCTGAATGCTGGGATTGTATCTTCCATTTCTCCATCAACTGTTTGTTGCTTATGGAAAGGAATAATGATGATGGACACCCTTTTCTCCTCAGCCAAACTGCATATGTCTTCATGCATGGTGGAGTAAGGGGAAATTGTTGTTAAAGGTTGGACTTGAGCATAATTGTCATGTTCCTCAAAGTTTTGAAATGCTGTGATGATGTGGTTGGTTTGTGCTTGTGTTTTGTTGAGAGCTGGACCTCCTGATTCCCTATTAGCATGGACAGTGAGCATTGCAGAAGCTCTGCCAGTGAGTTCAACCAAGTGGAGCACATAAGCACACAATGGAGACCTTTTGTTGGGGTAAGTTGCTTCAAGTAGATTAATTAGTGTGGGAACATTTCGAGGAGTGTGAATACCAACAAGGACTCTTAACTCTCCCTCAAGTCTTGAATTTTGTATTGTCCTCCTTTTATAAGGTATAAGTCTTCTTCTTGGCTTATAAATTAATGTTACAATTGGTGAAATCATTGTTGTCATTATCAATATTACAACGATCATAACTGAAAATATTTTATCATTTAAGACCTGCATATGCAAAGTTAATTGGTCATGTTCAAATGTTGATCCATCAAGGAGGTATAACTACGTCAACAGAGAAATTGAGTGGTGTACCTTTTGTTCCCTCCCAACATTGAGCACAATAATTTCAATAAGACCTTTAGAGTTCATAAGTAAACCAAGAACAACCCCATCACGGTTTGGTATTTGGAACATGTTTGAAACAAGGAGAGTCCCAGCAATCTTGCCAAGATAAGAGAGAGGAATCACCGAGAGCACAAAAGTCCAAGTATTAGTTCCACTGATTAAGTTGATATTGGTCTTAAGCCCACTAATGGCATAAAAGAGAGGAAGCAAAAGTCCTGAAACAAAGTCTTCTAGTTTTTCTATTATTGCAGCTCCAAGTGGCCCATTTGGAATAACTAGGCCATATACAAAAGCTCCAAAAATACTATGTGTTCCAAGGACATCTGTGATGAAGGCTGAGATCATGACCCCAGTAAGAACAATGCATAATTGAAACTCACTAAAGGCTTTTCCCTCTGGGGTTTTCTCGATCAACCACGACATTATTGGTCTAACAATAACAAAGGAGAAAGAAAGAAAAAAAATATTTGATACTCCAACCCACAAAGATGCCCAGATGTTAACTCTTTCATCTGATAAAGCAATAGCTGAAGCCAACAACATCCATGCACACACATCATTGATGAGAGAAGTTGATAGAGCAAGTTTCCCTAACTCTGTGTTGATGAGTTTGAGCTCAACAAGCATTCGAGCAAGCACCGGGAATGCAGTGGCAGATAGAACAATACCAAGATAGAGGACACAATTGGTTTGGTCTATTTCATTTGTGTCAGCTATTAAAGAGGATAAACAAATAGCAATCATAAAGGGCAATACCATACCAGCAAGGGCCATCAATATTGTCTTCTTTCCAGTACGTTTGATGATTGAAATGTCCATCTCTAACCCAACCAAGAACACAAAGTATATCAGACCCATGTTTGCCATTGTCTCCACCACCATAACACTTTTAAGAGGGAACACCACATTGGCAAATTTTTCATTTCTACCCATTACTGATGGACCTAAAAGCAATCCACCCTATAAAATATATTTTCAAATTATTCCATCTTCTTATTAGATATTTCAAAGCAAAAAAATCAAAATAAAAAAGCTTTCAAATTAGTGACACTTGCAATACTTTCAAATGTTGTGTTTGATTGGGAAAAGAAAATAAAAGACGAAAGAGAAATAAACTTACCAAGATTTCAGCAATTACACGAGGTTGGTTAAAGGGCTTGAGGATTAAAGCAAAAAATCGTGTTGCACATACCACTAATGTTAATTGCAAGGTAAATAGAGGAAGAGAATAATCTAAAGGGTTATCGCCTTTCCATAAACCATTTGTTGTTGTCTTCATTGGTGTATAGCAAATTATGGATTGATCTGAGCTATTAAATGATGTCATGGTTGTGTTGTCCATTTTGATCAAATGAACAACACAACCAACAAACACCTTTTGGCTTTTTGATATGATCAAGGCTCAATAAACACCTTGATCCTTTTTAAAACGATAACTACTGAAGGAAAAGGGAAGACACCCTTTGATTGTGTATTTTTCTGAAAAGATGATATTTTTCAATCACAATCAAGGGAGAGTTTAGTTCCTCCTCCCTCTCCCAAAAACATCCATGGAAGAAAGAGACTATATAAGATGGTGTTTAATCTATTTTTGAAAACTTAATGTTTCATCACCACCTTTGCCTAAAATGAGGTAATTCTCCATGCCACTTGGACAAACATTATAAATTATAATCATTCCTTGTATTAATTAGTTCTATGTGTAATTTTTATTTAATTATTAAACTAAAATTAAAGAAAAAAAACATGGTATTTCATCACAAATACTCATATAAGGTAAAAAAGAAATAAAACAAAATTTGAAGGTAAAAACAAAAATCGATTAATAGAAGGCTATGCATGTATGTTATGTTTGTATACAACCTTTTAAGATTGATTTTTATATATTGTAATAAAGAAAAAACATTATGCAGGGTATGGAGTAGATATTTTTTATTATCAACAATACAAAAAAATTGGAGTAGATACTCATCAGGTTTGAATTAAAAGGTGGTTTCATTGTCTACAACAGCATTGTTATAAACCCAACCATTCAGACTTGTCCAAACAAAAATTAGACCATGATCAGTAGAAAATTAATATACTATAAAAAAATCATTAAATAAAAATTAATTTTAAAGATAAAAAACAATTTTTTATATTAATTAAATTAAAAATCATTTTAAAGATATAAAAAAATTAATTTCTAAATAAATAATTTTTAAATTAGTAACTATTACCGATTAAAAAAAATAATTTTTAAATTAGTTTCTATTATTGATAAATAATTTTTAAATTGATAGTTAATTAGATACTAATTTAAAAACTATTTATCAATAATAGAAATTAATTTAAAAACCAAAATTCTTTTAATATTTAAAATAGTATCTAATTTAGTTAATATAACAATTATTATTTTTAATCTAATTAATTTTTATTTCATAATTTTTTAATAGTGAGATGGACAAATATGTCACTTCATGTTATTTAAGACATTGGAAGAAAAATAATATATATACATAAAATACATGATAGATTTAATTCCACATTTTTACCATACAATATCAACATTTTGAGCATTTTACCTTTCAGTTTTTTTACACATTTTACCGTCATATTTTTTAATACATTATAACATGTGATGAAAATTTGTAAAATAATAATTATAATGAAGGGATAAAATATGTAAGTAAGTATATATTATATGATGTAATAATAAGAAGAAAGATAAAAAAGAATATACCAAATAAGGATTTTCGATATATTAATATTGATGCATATATAATTATATTAAATTATATAAGTGGGAAGAAATTGGGAAAATGATTTCTCCCAATAATGTACCCCCCTCTTACATTTGATAAAAACAGATATGTCACCCCATCATCTGGAACTCCTATTTAAGACTATGAGCAAAGTGGTGAATAAAAAATTATTTAACCAAATTAATTCATTAATTATTACTCAAATATTCATTAAACTTTTTTTTAATTTATTTAACCAATATATAAATATTTTCAGTTAATATTAGAAATACTAATAATAATGAACAATATTGGTTACTCTAAGAAACATGAATTTATTCCATACTCAAAATAACATCAGTATTGAATTTCAAAAATTAAAAATCAGTATTGAATTTCATCCACGAAAAAGAACATTTACATGTATTATAAATATACAGATAATTTTCATTTAAATTAATTCTTAAGATATTTTTTTAAAATAGAAATATTCAAGCATTTAAAGTTTAAATAAAGTAATTATATACTTAAAAATAAATATATTTCTAGAATGTCTTTTTATTAAAAATAATTATAAAAATAATCAATTGGGATTACATTTCTCATGACTATTTCATATTTTTTATACTAAGTTCTATGAAGAGTGTTAGCATCACACCTCGTTAGTCAAAATTATTGAAAGATACAAAGAAAGAGAATCATTAAACAAAAAAAGTAACCCGTTGTAACTTCTAATAAATATTAATAAATAAACAATAAAAATGCGTTAAAAAAGAGTGTGTAGAGTAGAGAGAGTATTTCATTCGCCTAATTGTAGTTTTAACTTGATTAAAAAAATTCAAATTTAATTAATGTTCTCACTTTTTAATAAGATATTAATATATTTTTGTTTCTAATTTGCTCAACCATTTCTCAACAAAAAAAATATCTTTATTGAGAAATTAAGTTTATTTTAATGAAATTAGTTTTAGAAATGACATTTATTAATGTTATTAGTTTGCATAAAATGGAGTCATTGTGGGTCGCTCTAGTATACTATAAACAATTTTCGATTTTCAATTAAATATTTTTTAGATATGATTAAAAAATTATTGAAATCGGTTCTTCCAAGTGAATTTTAAAGTTTACAATTAAAATGAATTTAGTTCGGTTAAACTGGTTTAAAAGATAATATTTTTATTATTGATTTTAACATGTGTATAAAACATCCTTGAACTAAGGACACTTGAAGTATTAATTTATATTTTTTATAAATTTTGCGTGTGGCATCGCAAGATGGTGATAACAGAAAAGTGGATAAAACTTAAAACATACACTATATAACATATAATTAGGATGAGATTTGTGCAACACTAATGAAACTATACTACAGCAGGGTTTGGTAAAAATAGGACCCCACTAGTTGAGAATGACATAACATAACACCCCTCCAACCATTTTAAAAACAACTTCCTTAACCATTCCCATTTCTTAGGGAATGAATCATCGTACACCTATGAACATGCCTTGCAGCCGCCATTACATTCATCTCTTGTTGAGAACTTGGAATGAAATATGCACTGCAGATATTAGGCACAGAACGAATTCAGATGAAGAACCAATTTTTCAACAACCATTGGTAGCAGCATCTGTGCTCTTTGCCGTGCCATTTTCTTTAGTAATATCAATGGACACAACAGAAGGAGGACGTAACTCGAACAGTGGTTTCCTTTCATCTCTAAAACCACCTATACATAGTGTGTCCCCCCGACCGTGCCATGTTCCATTTTGAACATTGTTCATCTCAAGTGTTCTTGATTCCTGCAACATATATTACAAATATTCAACACAATGGATAACTCCATTAGAGTCAACTCATGTCACAAAAAGGAAAGGATTTTGAAATGACCTGGCATAATGTGCAACAGGGACAGACAAAATGGTAAGCGCAGTCGTCTAACGAACTATCACTGCCCTGAAAACATCATCATCAAGTAGTGCTTTAGACGTACAATCGCAGCCAAATTTTGTCAAAGCTTAAATAGACAAAATAAAAGCACCACTCATAAAAATAAAGTCAACATACATCATGCATTACAGTCCACAGATTAGAAAACCAGTTGCTCAAAGTATCAGTCATGAACACTCGTGTTCAACATGACTGCATGCATGCGTGCGATCAAATCAAATCATATCTACCCTTTTATGTTTAGCATCATAATTTTTTCCTTGATATCAGCAGCTTATTCGCAGTGTGATGAAAATCTATATAATTTCAGTAGAATTGCAAGATCCCACATAACCTGGTACTCTCACAAACTGTTCTACCACTAGTTTGCTGTTCTCAAACAGACAAATTTAAACTGTACATTTCATTCCACAGTCCATCTATGTGAATAGCCAAATTTACACAACTGCCGGTATTAATGCACCACTTAGTAATAATAACTTCTTTATAAATATTTTGAGAATATGTATATCTTATAATGCAACATATCTTTTTGTACTTTTTAAAAACAAAAACAAGGTGAAAACCTCCTATAAAGAATGATTATCTCTAAAGTAAGCAACTAAGGATAATCCACCTCTGAATTTTAGAGGGTAAGAAGAAGATGAACTTAAATTCTTTAAAACTAAATGAAGGGTGGATACATCATTACTGTAGTCTGTAGAAGAGCCTTGTCCAAACAAGACAAAACGTATAATTCAGGGAGAAGAAAACACATAAATAACTCCATCAAAACATATCTATGAATAATTAAGTGCTCATAAACAATTACAGTATATGAAGAAAAAAGTCACCTTGATGTTGAACTTCTTCCGCATTCGAGTTCGGTAGAATCCTAAATATACTCCAACAGCAATGATGAATGCAACCGCTAGGTATAGGAAGTAGTGAATCCTCGTGATAGTATAGGCAATGAAAGTAACGAGGGCACCAATAACAAGGAGAAAATAAACTATAGCCTGCAATCCAAAACATGGAAATTCAAACTTCAGAGAGCTACATTGGGAAAAGTAAAAGAAAAATTCACACAGTAATTGCCAATTCTAAAAATGATCCCCTTTGGTTGAATTATAATTTGGCCACTCTAACCAACATATGCACTTTGAATTCCAAGAATTTAATTATACCTGGAGAAAGCAAGAACCAAAACCAGCCAGCTTCATATTCTTCCCAAATCGGTAGCAAGGACAACTGCAACACGGAAAGATCTACTATTCACAAACATGACATATCACAACAAGTCCTTGTAAAAATACCACAAACCCACAGCACATTATTGGTTTCCACATGTCATTTTGCATTTTAGTCTTTCATAGGCCACAGAGGCATTAACATAAATACATGAGTAAGAAGAAGGCACAAACATCTAATTGAACAATCAAATTAAAATGATTTAACTTAATCCGTCAAAACCCAACCAAATATATCAGTAACTCAGAAATAATAAATTTCAATGTCACAAATCCCTCACCCCCAACACATTGAGAAAATAACAAAACCATCCTCCCTTCTTGAATTCTATCATTTAAACCATGAAACCACAAATCTATGAACGGAAATTCATAGCACAACAATGCACACTAAACAGAAACCCACTTACCAGTTGCACAATTCACATTCCTTACATGGTTACATCAGGGACCTAAAGAGTAATGACAAAATAGGATATCTTACAGGACAGAAATTACAACCTAATAATTCCAATAACCTAATAATTCCCCTTTCGTTCTTTCCAAAATCAGCATAGCTTCAGACAAAACTAACGCCGTCCTCGTCCAAAACAAATGTACTGTTCCAAACACACAACTTCATCCCATTGAGAAAAATACAAAAGAACACGTAAAAACACAGTATTACTACTTTATTCTCAAATAAAAAAGCACGTAACATTAAACCTCACCACGCAGATTCAAAGGCGATGCGACGATCCTCAAAGCAATCGAGGAGTTCACCCTCCCACATCCTCAAAACCCCACCTTGCTGCTCATCCTCCCTAACCCCAAGCTTCCCCCAACTTCCATGCGTACTTCGCAACGCCACAGAGGAACAAAGCTTGTCAAAATCCACGACCGCCTTACCCTCCAAAAGCCTCTCCTTTTCCCCCTCCCCATTTTCTTCCCTTTCCTCCCCCACCCTCTCTTGCTTCTCCAAATCCCCCATTGCCCCAAAAACAAAAGCGCACCCCTTTTTGCTCTCTTTCCCCAAAGATCTTTGCTTTTCAATCAAACCCTCCCTTTCCAAGACACCCTTTGCGATTCCGCTTTAAGGAGTTTCAGAAATGAGAAGGGTTTGAGAATTGGGAATTGAGGATTGTTCTGTCGTTGGTGGTGTCGTGGTGGCTTGAGTAGGTGATGTAACGAAAGCAAGTGGAACAATGTTGTTCCGGCGATAATAAATAAATAAAAAATAACAACAATACTAAACAGTATGATCCCCCGGTTGGCGGGTAATAATGGCGTATGGAACCCACAACCCTAAAAGTGAGTCAATTTGGATGGCAGTGCAGCTACCACATCCTCACGCGAATATAGGTCAGATTTTATTTTCCCATAAATTACTCCTTTTATTTTAGGGTCTACTAATTTTGATTTTTGTTCTTTTCAATTGGGGTAATTTTGCTAATAATAAACGTCAACACTTTCTCCTTCTTCACAATATCGGCTAGATGATAGATAAATCTTTTAGGATGTCCAAAACTCTTCTCTTTGCTAAAAGAGGGTCAAGTGTTGAAATTGGAGAAAAAGGACAAGTCTTTTGCAAACTGGATTATGTTAATACATTTCAATGGTTTCAGCAAATTTAATGGGCTGGATGTGAAGCCGATTTCATTGTCATAGTAACAAGTTGCATCTTCTATAATGTGGCTTTTCATAGCCTTTGATTGGTTCCCGGAATATAGTAATCATAACAGAGATATTTTGAATTTAAAAGAGAGATCTTTCTTTAAAAAGTTGAAATCTTGATATAATAAAAGGGATGATAGTTATGATAACGATGATTAATTATAATACATGTAGTTTGAAGTAGTAGCATTCTATGAAATGTTTGGTCTTTTATGTAATTATAGCACGAACACCAAGTTTCTCTATTTTAAGTGGTGCTCTTAACTCCTAATAATTCGTTTTTTTTTAGAATTTACTATATTTCTAGTGCACCCCACTTGAACTATTGTAAAAGTAGAAGAAAACAATTGGATTTACACATTCATATTGCGCATAACCTCAAAGGCATGTCATGCAAATCATTTTTTAATTATAACCTGAAGTTGGAGGAAGAGGAAAACTTGTTAATAAGGGTATTGTTTTTCGATTTTAAAAGTAAGAGATGGAAAAACCGAAGTTGCAAGTTTGTTAGGTTGAGTTAAAACTTAAAAGGTTGGGAACTTGTCTTCTTCCATGTGATATGAATGTGAATTTTATATAAAGAAAGAGGTAGGGACAGAATATACATAAAAAAAAGAATGTGGGGAATATAAGTAGGAGAAGATAAGTGGTGAATTGTAGATGTGGATAAAGAACACTGTGCCCACCCAACGCAGCCACCTTCGGTTTTGTTTCGTGGCATGGAAATATAATATATCGTTTAAGAAAAAAAGAGCGTGTAAATTTTTTTGAATTAATTATATAAAAATTTATTTTCAATTTCATATAGTCTAAATTAGTGATGTAGAAGACAATTAGTGAATATTGTAATACTTGTATACATTTTTTTTGCTGTAAAAAAATAGAGTACATTAAGGGAAGAATAGAGTAGTAGCAGAATGTAGGACCTTGTCGTTTTGTTTTTGTTTGTGTCGTTTGAGGGTAATAATGTCTGAATTTAAGATGTTAGGCAAAGTAAGCAATGATGAAAGCGAAAGAAGTAGAGGGTTTTCTTTCCAGTTTTGCTTTCCTAGGATTGCCTCGTTGGTTTTAAGAGCGTAAGATAATGTGTTGTTTCTTCCCTCAACCACCCCACGTGCAACCACTTATTCCACCACAAAAACACTAAATAATAATGGCCAAGAGCATATACATATAAATTATTATACCTATATTAAAATCACTACAATTTTAAATAAACTAAAATATTATAAATATATTTTTTATAAAAATTAAATTACCATATCAGAATATTTTTTCAGATATATTTATTTAATTTACCCAAGAAATTAAGGGTTAATTGTTAGATTTACTACCCTATTAGATAACTCGAGCTGAGTCAAATTTCTCCGCAACGTGACTCGCTAATCATGTTCACACCACAATTGCAAATATATGCAGTAATCAAAATAAGTATTAGTATTCAAAAACACAAATATCCCAACGAAGTTGTCAGAAAACTCTCAAAAAATTGACGTAATTGTGGATTGAATGCTAAAATTGTTATGAATTAAATTATAAAAAAATAAGTTTATAGCTGTCTATTAATCATTTAAAATTAGCCAATCCCATCAACATGGTAGATGATTTCTCGCCCACCAACCTACAGTGGTGACAGCTACAGCTAAGAATGTATCCACTTTTACAAGGTAGATAATCTCTCGTTCGTCAAGCCGATTTTTCACGTTATCAAAGGTTATCTTGGGTGAACTAAAACTAAAATACAGCAAACAAAGTAGAAAATCATATAGATGACACAGATAAAGATTTCCATGTTAACAAGGTAACAACATCATTAAGAGAAGTTAAAGCACAACTTTCTTCTCCTGAATGGACTATCATACACCTAACAACCCAAATAAATAAGGCGTCAAGTTTTCATTGCAGGTCTAACCAGCCCTAATCCAGTACCACTTCCCAAATGCTTGAAGTCTGTGGCTTGAAGATGATCCCCATGACCAGCAAAACCCGTTCCTCCCTTCTCCAAATTCACCAAATTTCTCTCTTTACAAGCCTTGTTGCAAACAAGACAGACTTTATCAACAGCCATAAATCTGTCAGCACACTTCTTGCAAAAGACATGCCCACATGAACTGAGGGCCACAAGCGACATTGTGTTGGTGAGAGTAACTTTGCAGCTTGGGCAAATGTAGGTCTTGTCAAGTGCCTTGGATTTTTTCTGCTCACTCGTATCCTCAGTAAACTGGACAGGGAAAAGTATCTTCAACTTCAGTTTCTCATTGCCTTCCGGACAGATAGTACTGGTAGAAGGTGCCTCTACTTTTACAGAAGCTTCGGGCGTAGCAGAAGGCAGCCAAAATGCCTTCATTGTCCGAAGGGCTTCTTCCTCATAGGATGTGACCTTCACACTGTTTGCCCCATGGAAACCATTCTTATCACGGCTATAATTTCTGTCACTGTATTGAGGTACCGCACCATGATTTTGTTGATCAAATGCATCAAGCTCTTTGGCCTTTTGCAACATCAACTTCTCTTCTTCCTCCTCTTTTCCTTTCTTCTGCTGAGCAGCATGGGCTGCAAGCTTCCTGTTTTATTATACATATTTATATCATATCGCAATCACATTGTTAACGTTCACAACAAAACAGACATTGTATCCACACCAAGGAAAAATTAATAAACAAAGACAATATAGATTTAAAAGTTCTGAGCAATCAATGGAAGTTTTTTTTCATTCGAACTAAGACCACCAATCACGTAGAACAGAAAATGCTGCTTGATAGGAATGGTAAAATCATTTCCTTTATTATAAAAGAAATTAAAACCGTTAAGCAATGGTTGACAGAATAAATGATTTTACATGGTAGCCCCATGCAATATCTAAAAGAGAGGTGGGATCTAGTAAGCAAAACTGAAGCATTATAACGTATATCATCAATATTGATGACAAAGGAAAGTTAAATTTAACAAGAAAAATGGAAAAAGCTCATGGTAAGTGCTAATGATGGACAACTGGAACCATATCACATGAAAAAACAAAGGTAATATAATAAATATTGAGCTTCAGTGGCACACAGATGGTCAATCATGATATAAAATTTATCAAATAGTTGATAACCCACGGTAAATGGTATTGCTATGACTTATGAGAGAGTAATACTTTTCATCTTATTAGTTAATTTCCTTAACTACTGAAGAATCCCCTCAATCATCATTTCATAAGCAGAAAAAAAAATCTAAAATAGTGAATTTCATCCTTTTTATTTTCAGTAAAAGATTTGCATTTATACTACACAACAAGAGGGGAAGGGGGGGAGTAAATGGGATGTCCCCACAATCCTGTAGTTTTCTTTCATAAGAACCCAGTTAAATCCATATTAAGAGTGAGGAAGTTAAAGAATCAAATCCCATGGAACAACTAAAGTTATTAAACAAAAATATAACAGTTTACTAAAAAATTTCATTAACCTAAATTCCAAATTTGTTTGAACAAGGATGTCCAGCTCAATTTTAAAAGAAATAGCTCTTCAAACTTTTCATGTGTCAGTATTATCAGTTCCTACTAATATTTAGTGGCCGCATAGCATACAAACACGAATATATCCATTTTATATCCCAATGCACAGATATAAAATGTCAAATTTTACTAAAAAAGTGGAGCTATTGTCTGCAGCAGGAAACCAGATCCCATAACCTAATTCCAAAGTCATAAAGAAAATTCTTATTTGCCATGTTTTTCCTAAGCTATCTCCCAATTCATGTCTTAACTCGCATGTCTCAAAGAAGACATAACAAGTGAAAATCTTCAATCAGCAGGTTTCACAAAGGATTGTCGAGGCAGAGACATGAAACAAACCAATAGTCGCGAGCAGGACATCACCTTTACAAGGCTTCTGTACCATTACTCAGTCGCAGCATATAAAATTCAACCCAACTTCACAAACAAAACAAAAACCATAGAACACGCAAAAAGGATGCCTTAAACAACACGGCTCAACTATCCAAATTCCAAAAAAAAAATAAAAAAATAGTGAAGTTTATTGATCATATCAAAGAACAAAAACATCCTTGAAGAAAGCTCCACCCATGAATTCTACAAAACTACGAATAAAACAAACTAATCGGTAGGCAATAACAAAAAAAGTATATCTCAAAAAATTCATACGAACCCATCCCTCCCACCCTTAACAAAGATAACTACAGAACGAATACTACAATTCAATTAAAAATTACGTATCCCCAATTTCTACCAGTCGTCATCACGAATTTGAACGACGCATATACTTGGGGTTGAATCATAGACTCTGCAATTTCAGGCACAAAACAAAAAAAAAAAGGCATCGAATGGATACCTTTGAATGTCTTTCTTCTGAGACAAGAGGCACTGGAGAATGCACTCTTTGCAAAAGAGATGGCCCTTGTGGCAGCTCATGGGATCGATTAGGGATTTGAGGCAGAGGCAACACGCATCGAAGGGCTTGATGGAGTCCCTCCCCAACCTCTCTTTCTGTGTCCCATATCCTAGTTTTCGCTTCTCGTCGTACGTGAAGAACGCGAGATCGTTGTTGTTCTTCGAGTGTCTCTGAGGCATCTTTTTCCCCAATTCACACCACAAACGATAGATTGTTAGGGTTTCAGATCTTCGACTTCGACTTCGTTCTGTCGAGTCAATGAAACCACGAGAAGCAACGACAATTCAACTGGACCTGTTAATGGGTTGGGCCTCTTAGTTTTTATGGCCTTTTCAAAATTCTCGACATTTTCCCAATTTTATCTTCTTTTTTTTCTAAAACCAATATATTTAGGAGGAAATTTATTTTAAGATAAGATATGACACAATTGGGATTCTTTATAATTTTTTATTTTATTTTATATATAAGATTCAGGCTGCTCCTTTTCTTTTCACATTTAGTTTCATCTCTTATCTTTTAAAAAAATCATATTAATAATTTATTTTACAATCGCTACCATTCTTATTTTAGATAACTAACTATATTTTACTCATTCAAGAGATAAAAATTCCTATTATATTAACCATGAAACTTATAAATATGGTGGAATTAATGTGAAAATTTAATCAAACAACAATTGTAAATAACTTAATATTATTATTTTTTTAAACTTTTTTTATTGTTTGAGAGACTCAATTACATTGTTTTCACTGTGTTTTCAATCTAACCCTGTTTTAGACTCAACATCAATTAAGTTCTATAGTCTCCATGAAGGTGAATTTAATAAAAAAAAAAGCTTTCAAGTCTTGAATCAATACAAAAATTCAAAATTTTATTCTGAAATTTTAAAAAAAAATACTATTGTAAAACAAACAAATTTAAAAGACAAACTATAAATTACAGACTGAAATTAATTTAGTTTATAAGTTATTGCAATTAAAAAAATGTTTTACAAGTTAAATCAGTGACTGAACCGATGAAGACATCGATATTAGAGCAATGATTGAATATTATCTATCGAAATGAAATGTATAATCTTGTTTATATCGTGACCGTAATTAATTAAGAATTCAAAAAACTTTAAAACATTTATTTGATAAAGAAGTGGCGTGGTATTCAAGATTTTTAAATATTACAGAATTTCAAGTAAGACTATCATGTTGGATTTCAAGTTAATAATAGGGAAAATGTGAAATTTAAAAAATATTTATTGGATTTCTCATTATTTTAGTATAATTTAAAAAATATAAATTAATTTTTTAAAAATTGAAATTTATTATATAAATTTTTAATATTAAAAATAAAAATAAATTTTTTTAAACTAATCATGAAAAATATTTATACTAAAAAACTTAAAATATTTGTGCACATAAATCTTTATTATCAATTTATATAATTTATAATTATATATATTGAAGATTTGTGTCTATGTATTTAGAGATTATTTATATATTGTGTTCGTGTTTATATCTATAAGTATTTATATGGTATCAGTATCCATATTCATACCGTATAAGTGAATGCATATAATTAAAGAAGTATATTTATAAAGGAGATTTGAACTAAATAAAATAAAAGGTTTGTTGAGAAAAGACATGTGACATTTGTGGGGTAGGGAAGGAAGAGTGGTGGCTATAATTTGAAGATAAAGTAGATATCCATGATACAGAATATTTTGCACTTCTGGTTCATATATATGCATGCTACAATCATACAAACCAACGGCTTTGGAGCACAAAGAATCCAAGGAATAAGCACATATCACATAAACCAAATGTAAAAGCTTCCACTTACAGCCACACACCCCTTTCCCTTCTATTTCCATACTCTCATTGCATATATAATTCCTAACCCCATCACATTCCCTTTTTTTATTCCTCCAAATATTGTTTATAAACTTATACTTTAACCTAGTTTAACATTCTTTTCTATTCTACATGGAAGCCACGTGAACATGTTGGACTTCCTTGGTCCCACTTCTTTCTATTCTCACCTTCAAAACTTAATAATATCACTCTATTTCATGATGAATCACATAACACATACATCCATGTTTGTTTTTCCTTTTCTAACTTTCTATTCTAATCTAAGACATGACCATTTTCTGTCTTCCTTTTTCTCGGGTTCAAAGACAATATAGGCAATTGTCCTAGTTCAGACAAATCTTCAAAACCACTGTTTAGAATCAATTTTCCTCATATTTCGTGATGTAACTAAATTAGTATAATTAATTAGTACTACAGTGACAGATTCTAATAATTAATGTAAGTGGGTAATCTAATCTCTGATCAGATCATCAAGGTTGAATGCTCTATGATTGCGACCCTTCACTATTTTCAAAACAAGAAAATTGAAATCAACAGTAGTGTCTTTTGGCATTCAGAAAACTCAAAACACATTGTGACAGACTCAATTCTCAAGCTGGAGAAAGATTACAACAAAAACTATAAAGCCGATTTGAGAGACTACCTAGCATTCCAACCTTCTGTATTCAACTGTGTTCATAAGAGGGTGGATTCATAATATTATTACAGCACAAAAACCAGCAAAAGATTTTTGGGATTATAAGGGAAAAAAGAAACAAGAATGAACAAGAAACTCTTGGATACAATTTTTTAATGTGTTATTTCCTCAAAATTAGAGTTTTATTTAATCTTATTAATTGATGTTATAAAAGTTACATTGAAGTTTATATAAAAACTCTAATTCTGAACCAACAACAGCATAATAAAACACTTAAAAAAGTGTACCTAAATTTTGTACATGAAGATGTCGGAAGCATAAATCCGAAACATTAATCCGAGGTACCCTCTTCAGCATTAGAGGAGGTGGTAGAAGCAGTTGCAACACTATTTGAAGAAGTGGAAGCTGGGGGCGGTGGTGTAGAAGTCCATGGAACCACTTGATTTTCTTCATCATCTTCCTCCACACCACGCTCATCGTTTTCTACATGATCCTCCATCACACCATCATCATCTTCATGGTGAATCTGACGGCTGCTGCTCCCACTGTTGTTGTTAACACAAGTGTTGCAAATTGAGATGGTGGGTACAAACTTGGGTCCAGTTCCTTGCCATGCCGTTAGCGACTGACAAACGTGGCAGAGAAGAATCCTGGGATGTTTGGTGACGAGGAAGTTTGCACTGTGAACCTTAGCATCGCATTTCCAACAGAGGCTGGCTTGATCTGATTCACAAGACAACTTTGCAGGACTGTTACAGAGATCACACTTCCTCATCTCAACAACCTTAAACTAAATTCTGTTCTCTCTCTGTTGTTACAACCACACCACAAGCCACATATCATATATTAACTTGTGAACAAAAACAGGTTCTGGTGTTGTAACACAATCCTCTCTTGTTTTTTCTTCCACAGATTTTGCTTTCTCGCTCTAAGGTGGAAAATTTTTGCAGAGAGAGAGAAAAAACTGTGTAGTGTAAACGCTGATGTTAGTCATTTAAAAATAAAAAAAGTATTAGACCCTGAATGATCGGAAATTAAAGAATCTTGCATGATGGCAACTAAGTTTATGTCTCTGCATAAAGTCAAATAAGTCCTCCTCGTGTCATTCAATCTTCAAAAATATTTCCACTGGCGAAATACATAATTTTGAAGACTGATTTACTGGTTCAATAAACATTTCGAGACCGTAATTAGAATTGAAGACTGATATAATGAAGTTGTATTTTTAGCAATTAATTTAACTATTTACTCGAGAAAAAGATAAGGAAAAACTACAGTGTTGGTCACCCAGTTAGGTCTGCTTTCAACACATTCATGATTCATGTTTCCAGTTTTAGTCATGTTCGCACCGTGTTTGAACTTGGTGAACTATGCTGAATTTCTTAGGTGGATTTGGTCAAGAAAATTAGGATGAAGTCATTAAGACAATTTTCAACCGCTTCAGATATGGAGTTTAGGGATGTTCGTTCTGATATTAAAAAGAATTTTAAGTATATGAATAAAAGGAACTTTGTTTTTGTTTAAAAAATAAATTATAATTCCTTAACTGTTTAATCTAAAAAGCAGTAAAAAAATGAGAAATTAACTAAAGTGAATGAGTGAGAGTAGAAAAAAGAGAGTAAAAGAGTTTAATCCATTCAGGATAAGTATAAGGAGAAAGTGATCATAGACGAAGGAAGATGTAGAAGTTTTCTCAATTCCTAGAAGAAAAATGATGGAGAAATTTGAGACTAAAATGATTAAATTCCGTAATGTGTGCCCTATGAGGTAGATAAGATATTATTGAAGTGGCTTATTGGCACAGCAATAACCAGAGATTGGCACATCAGATTGCACTAATATTTTGTTTTAGTTAAGTGTGACTCTTTCTGAAGGTATGGTTGCTTCGTTGACAGTGTACGGATGCACTTAATTCTGTCTCTCTGAATCACAAACACACCAATACAGTCATGAATCAATCTGTGGGCTTTGTGTCAGGTTTCCCTCAATTTTCTCTTCGAATAAGTGGTTTTCGGTACATAGGTTTTTCTTTTGTGTGGTTTTGACAAGTCTTCACAATATATATAATTTATATGTTTCGGAGTTATCTCTGTCGAATCCACTTATCAAATATCGATAATTGTAGAATATGTATGGATAGTGTTTAATTAACAAAATATTTATTTAAATTTTGATAATTTTAACATGATTTTAATCCAATTTTAAAAGGATAAGTATATTAATTTTTAAAAAATTCAAATTTATTGAATAATAATAAAAAATAATATATATTTTTTTTAAATGTGTACATAAATTTTTATCGTCAATTTATATAATTTATAATTATATAATATATAAATCTGTGTTTATGTATCTTATATTTTAGAAATTATAAATATATCTAAATCTGTGTAAGATTCGTATCATCGTCTGTGCTACATAGTATACGATAAATTATAACTGAAAAATAAATAAAAAGAAAAATAATTTATTTTTAATTTTAAAACTATATTAGCTCAATAATAATTATAAACTGATGTTTTTTAACGTGCATGGTGAAATTAACATTTTGGCATCTACTATCCACCAAATTAGAAGCCATATATATACATTCTTCGAGTGAGTTTATCCTGCGGAACAATTCAAAGTTGCTTTCAAACATGCCCTACAAATCTAAAAACTGATAAAATCAATTACTAAAACAATAGTTTCTCATTTTAAAGAATACCTACATTATACTATCATTAGATAGTGTTCGTATAGATACTATGAAGAAGTACTATATTATCGCAATACATAATATATATTTTCTAATTTTAGAATAATCATTTTAAAATTCATACTAATGATAATTTAACATTAACGACGTGTCAATATTAAACTTGTATTATTTTAACAATGATCAGTATATTAGAAGTAACAGATAGATTTAATATTTTTAAACATTATTTAATTCAATTTTTTACTACAAACTAGACAATAAATTATTTGAAGTTATAACTTTTCTAACGTGATTTCACTTAATATTTGACTAAAAATAAATTTAAAAAATTCCCAAAAACATTCTTGTCATTCTCAAAACATTCTCAAAACATAGTGTTTGTACATGTCGAACAAGTTAATAATTATTTTTTAAAAAAACTTCTTCAACCTTTTTTTCTTTAACAATATCATAATATAGCAAACCGAACTACATTACACAGTGTAATATGTAATGTTTCAGTAATAATATCGAATTTATAAACTTTTTTTATGTTATATTTTTTCTAAATATCTAATTTTAACTAAAATTTAACCTAAACATTTAAATAAGGCATGATCACCAAAGTAGATTACATTTTTGGAGATTCCCATATTAAACTAAATTCCGACAACTTTGTAAGTATTTTTTAGTTTTTATTTTGTTATTATTACAATTACTGCTGATACTATGAGGTATTTACTTTTATCTTTGTTATCAAATCTGAACCGAACTAGCGAATTCAATAAAAAAACCGGTGATGTTTGGTCTTTTTCATGTGTGATTATTTTGAACTACAAAGTAAGTCTTCAGTAAAACCATTTTAAAAATTGATGAATATGTCCAAATCGATAAAAAAAAACATCGATTAATAATGGCTAATCTTTTAGAAAAAATAATGATTTTTTAATATAATGTATTTTCGATTTTTTTTCTTTTAAAATAACAAATGTAAATTATCTCTCATTTTCTTTAAAAGAAATTGTTATCACTAAAGCATATTATACTGTACTATTCACACTTAAACGTAGATATAGCAATTTATTCAATGTTTTGGTGTTTATTTTAAATGCTAAAACATATAAATATGTTTGTAATGAGAGGACCGAATGGTCCAAAACATCATGTTACTAAAGTAAATTTGAAAACATATTAATTAAAGTGTATATTAATAATAAGTATATAATATGAAAGTTAGGTATTAAATCAACTGGGATAAAACACATTTTCAGTATGAAATTAAGATTCCTACACAAAAACAAATATTTATGTACTATTAATTATAAATTATAAAAATCTTTTGAAAGTGAAAATATTCTAATTAATCGAACCGTCAGCGCCGTGCATTATAAAACGCTTACGACGATGCGTTTCACATCTATTGGGGATTTAGGGATTTGCGTTTACTGATCTCAGTCTTGCACTTCACTATCGCACTGATTATGGGGTTTCTCTTCTCATCGTAACGCGCGCAGGTTCCGTTAAACCTTTCCCATTTCATGTTCTTTTGTTTTCATTTCTCAATGCGAATTGAAAGAGATATCAACGTGATTTATTTGGTTTGCAGTTGCAGCTCCGAGAAAGGGTTTTCCTAACACCGCTAATGAAATTGCCGGTAGGTTTCTATTCAGTTTTCATAGGTTGTATTCTAATGTTGTCTTGTGCGTCGATATATTTGTCTCGTGATGTGACCCAAAGAATAGATTGCAAGATTTTGATTGCCAATATATTCAACTTATTTTGGCGTTGTCGCTATAGTTTTTTATTGCAAGATTGTGGTTGTCTGCTGGGTACGAGTTTAATTGAATTTCTTTAGTGGAATATTAACCGTATTTTGGAGATTGATATGAACGGATATTGCTCGTGGCAGGGTTGTGCAGTTTTTGAATAGATTGTTTACTCTCCTAGAAAGTAGTGGATATTAAAAAAGACCGAACTGCTTTGGGGGGAAAATGCAGAGTAAAGAAGCAGTCGTGGAGGATGGGGAAATAACGTCGTCTGTGACTGTTGCAGACTCTGAATTTGACGAGTGGAATAATTTCGGGGACGATGACATAATGCAACAACAGTATACAATTCAGGCTGACGAAGCTAAGAAAATTCCATTTGTTGGTGACAAGGCAAGGCTAAGTGAATAACTATGTCAATCTTATTTCGTTTCTTATCCAGTGATTTAAGTTTAATTGGTTTATAATTTATCGTGGTAATAACTTTCCTTGAAACTCTGAATTTGACCCCCATTTGAGTTTGAGGAAAAAGCTACAAGTTATTACGTATAAATTGTATTAATCTGTGTCCATTATCATTATTTTTATTCTTTGCTGCTTCTTTTCTGGATGGAAGGGGTGGAATATAATTTTAATAATTAAGTGTATGGACAATGATTTCATGTGACAAATTGGCAGGAAGCGCTGAGTAGCTTGGCTGCTGAATATAAATCTGGCAGTCCTATCTTGCTGGAGAAAATAAAGGTATAAACCTTTTATCTCAGCTTCATCTGTACTTTATTTTCTCCTTTCATCTTTTCATGTTTGTTGGTTTTTTTGTATTACCCTTAATGCAGGTGCTTGATGAGCAATATGCTGCCATTCGTCGCACTCGGGGAGATGGAAACTGCTTCTTTCGAAGCTTTATGTTTTCATATCTTGTATGTCTTAGTTTATCTAGCATAAAAGCATATCCACTTCTTTAAATTGGAGGGCTACTTTGGGGTCTACGGAGCATGGAATTAAATATTCCAACAATTTTGGCCAATGATTGATTTGTCATCAATTTTTTTCCCCAGGAGCATATTATGGAATGTCAAGACCAAGCAGAAGTCGATCGTATCCAACCAAATGTTGAAAAAAGTAGAAAAGCATTGCAGACCTTGGGTTATGCAGATTTGACTTTTGAAGATTTTTTTGCTGTAAGTTGAGTACTGCAATTCCTTGTCTTTGTGGGATACACATGTCTGGTTATTTATTTTATACTAACATCTTAATATTCTCTTGGCTAATTTGCCTACACCCAACTCAAGTTTGAAAAATCTCCAAAATTTTAGTTGCTATTAATCGAAAAAGGTATATTGTATTGGGTGGTGCTAAGACTAGCTTCAATGCGAGTGCTTAAAAGAGGTGGTTAATCCTAAGCATTATTGCTTAATTTTTGTCTGCATTAGAGCGTATGAGCTAGCATTGGGTGTGCTATTTTTTCTACACAAATTATAGAAGCACAGTTGTTTACAAATTTTGGAGGAAAAAAAATTACAGAGAGAAATTATAAAACTAAAAGTACAATCAAAACTAAAAAGGTTGAAGCTCATAATGAAATTCATTCAATCAATACAATTAAGTTCCTAAAAAAATCACAATAAAGAAAATCAATTGAAGGATGCATAAAATTTAGACTAAGTGACCACTTTAGCAATTTTATCATTGGAGTTAATTTCATTAAATAGTGCTAAAATCTATGTGGCATTACAGGGTCCACAAAATTAAGTTCAGCAATCCATTTAAGAAACCATGCACTGTGAATGTTCTAACCTCTCCTATACTTACTTTGTCTTGGTGGAAAGTAGCAATCAATACTTTTTATACCCAAATCTAATCCCTTAAAACAACGGGAAATGTTTAAAAAGGTTTTCATATATCTTTTCTTAATTCCTTAACAGTCTTATGTGAGAATTGGGTGATTAGTGATTATTTCTATTCATGTGTTCAAAATTAACAACATTATATAATCCTTGTGCAACTAACTCTGTGTGGGAATAAATTTGAACTTTTTTTTTGTCCAAAATTTTAAATAAAATGGAGTAGATTGCCTTAGTTATCATGTGATTGGCAGTTACCATGTTCAATATCATTGCTGTCTTTTCTTTATTCTTTTCGTCCCCTTTCTAATCACCTTGAGCTTGATATCTTGTCAAATCTTGCACAAAAAATTAAGCAACTTCAATAGAACAGAAAGTTTGTGGCTTGAACGGTTATGTTATGCCTACGAACCTGGCAAAGTGCCTTTACACATACATACAGGTGCTGTGGTCTGGGCTCTTTTTGAACCGGAAGCTATTCACAACTTCTAGCTTTTCTACTAAGTCTTCATTTATTTAAATGAAAATTCACCGAAAGGGAAATCAAAACTTCTGGTTGTTCAAATAGATAGGGAAATCACAGAATAGAACAAATATGTGTCGTTTTAGTCTACAGGAAATTTTCTACAGATGATATTTTTTGACTTATTCTTCTATTTGTCATGGTGAAAGTATAGTCGATGCTTGAAATACATGTTTACTGTTTTTAAGAAAATGAAGTGGAGGACTGGACCTTAGGTGGTTATATTTTTTCTTAATCTGTAGGGGCATTTGCATGTGTTGGAAAACTCATACAATTAATTTCATCTTCTAAGGATATAAATAAATTTACTTTTGATTCACACTATTGTTGTAAAAATTTCAGTTATTCCTTGAGCAGCTGGAATGTGTTATTCAAGGGAAAGAGACGTCCATAAGGTGTTAGCGTTTTCCTTCACCACGAATATGTCTTGTTTACGATAATGAACCAGAATTATGATATGCTCCTAAAATATTTAATTTCAGCAACTTATCGTTTATGTAATTTTGTTATTCTTTTCCTATTTCTGCTGGGGTTTTGTTTGAATGAACTTTTTATTAATATGATCACAGTCATGAAGAGCTTGTTATTAGAAGCCGAGATCAGTCAATATCTGATTATGGTGAGTGACATAAAACCTATCCCAAATGCCTCGATCTCATTTCTTCCACATGTCTTGACAAATCTGTTTTGGTAGTCGTTATGTTCTTCAGGTTTGTTACCTCTGCTGAAATACAAATGCGCACAGAATTTTTTGAACCGTTCATACTGGGTTTAACCAATTCAACAGTCGAGCAGGTTTGTTCATTGTTGAAATTTTTATTATTCTTCCAAAAGTTGTTTGTGAAGTTAATATCTAGCAAAACAGAAACTATATAACCATTAGTTCTATTGTTGAAAAACTTTCCATGATCTCAGTCTTGTGATTTTAAAATATAATTCATGTTATTTATTGTGGTTTAGTTTTGCAAGCTATCTGTTGAACCAATGGGTGAAGAGAGCGACCATGTGCACATTACTGCCCTTTCAGATGCACTGGGCATTCCAATCCGTGTTGTGTATCTCGACCGCAGCTCATGTGATACCGGTGGTGGTGTGAGTGTAAATCATCATGATTTCATGCCAGCGGCTGGTGATCTCCCAACTGCTTGTTGTAGCTCCGAAAAGAACATTCCTTTCATCACACTGCTATATCGCCCTGGTCACTACGATATCCTCTATCCAAAGTGATGATGACATTTTGGGGAAAAGACCCTTTGTTACTTTTTTGGTGGTTGCTAACGCACACGTGTGGTCTGTACCTTGATAATGTTGGATGGTAAATTTTCTTGAATGTTATCTGTTTGGAAGAGATTGATCAACAAAGTACGTCAACATTAACGCACTGAGAATTAAAACTCAGCTTGATACTTTGTGCTTTACATGTTCTCTTTGATGTCACTTTTCTCACTATCTCTGCATGGGGGTTATTCACTTGTGTGTGTAGCTTCTGTAAAATGAAGCACCTGCGCTATCTCATTATGCCGATAAATAACCATTTTTGTCATCGATGGTTAAAAAAAATAATCTTGAGTTAACCATTTTGATTGTGGTAATCATTAACAAGTCTCATATTCTTGTCTTTCCCTTGATATCACAACGTATATTCACTTGCGTTTTTTTAATAAGAATATTTTTGAGGGAAAAGCATAGCCTTGTTTTGGTCTAACTGATGAAGCAAAGAGGGGTGAGGAAGAAAAGAGTGGGGAAAAGATAAAGGGTTAAGGGGTAGGATAGGAACTTTCAGATAATATGTACCTTTCACTACCCCTCCTTTCCATTTTTGAGAAGGAAAGTAGTTTTGACCATAGATTATTTGAAACTGTCACTGTCACCTCCCAATGGCACCATGTTTGCATCGGACCCAAATATCCCCTCCCTTATTCATTTATATAATAATAATAAAAAAATAAAAATAAAAACTGTATAAACATTTTAATAACACATCATACTATAAATCATTCACGTCTAACAAGATAAATAATTTATACATTTTAATGTAATTATTTTTAAGTATAAAAATACAAACGTTTTCTTTTCACATATTAAAATACTAAATTTATTTTCATTCTTTTTCTTTTCATTTAATTCAAACAATTTTAGAAAGGGTGCATATTATTAATATGGTATATATAAATGTGATTTTTATTATAAATAAAAACAGAGCTAGTATTTCCCGAGACAGTTTGTCTTAGTATGGGTTCTTAAAATGAAAAGAATATGACGGCATTTACTAAGGTATACATTGATAAAAAATAATTTAAAAAAAGAGTAAAGCAATGAAAAAAAATTAAAATAATATTGTGATACAAATGTTATATATCTAACATAATTCCACCCTTCAAAGCGAGCTCATTTAGATTTGTATACAATCAATAAATAAGAGTCCACCAGAAATTATTAAGTAATAATTGTCTGCATAACCATTTTATACAGTTAATACATATAATTGCATGTTTTATTGGTAGACCTAAGTTAACTATTGAATAAAGTAGTTATGGCAAAAGCTATAAAAAAATTCAGGTTTGAAAAGGAAATTGGCATGCTCTGTTTAAGCTCTTTCTTTTACATAACAGTAATTGAGTGCAAAATATTAGGAAATTTAGATTACTCATGTTCATGTCTGCAATCTTCCAGCACATCTTGTGAAAACCAAATTTGATAGAAAAGCAGATACACAAAATTGGAGAGTAATAGTAATAACTTAATAAGTGGTAGCATTGTTGAATGAGAAAACTTCTTTCAACTAGTTAACCACAAATCGCAATTACACACCACAAACAGCTCCATAAAAAAAGAAAAAAGAAAGCACCTTAGAAAATAAATAAGAAGGAGTTGAGAGAGAGAAGAAGAGACTAATAAGAAGGGAAAATGGCTTCCTCCAAAAGTTCCTTGGAATTGTTCATCAAAGCAGGACTCAACCTGAACATGAGGGTGCAGAACTCCATCTCATCCAGTGCTCCATCACCATCAAGATCACCTTCTCTCAGCATGCACCTTATCTCATCATCATTCATCCCTTCCAACCCAAGCAATGCAGAGTTTCTCTTCAAGCTCTCAAACGTTATCACATTCTTCTCTCTGTCCATCAACAACTGAAAACCATTTGTCAGCTCCTTCATGAACCCATCAGTGCCCAGTTTCTCCATCATTGCAGGGAAGTAGTCCTCAAAAACAACCGAGTTCCTCCTGGATGCCATTGCTGCTTTTGGCTGGTTTTACTTCCCCAATGCAACACAACACTTGTGACAAAAAAAGAAAGAAATGGGGTTTGTGTTGTATAGTGAGAACAAGGGAGAAAACTTTTGGTGTGGGGAAGTTGTTAATATGGGTATGTGCATTTATATAGTGAGATGAAGAGTGAAAGAAAGTGTTGGAGGAAGGAGTGATGATCGTGTTCTTAGAAGTTGACAATTCAAGTACACAAAGAGGGTTTTGTAAAGAAAAAATTTAAATGTACATCTCATCTTTTGGGTCATGATGATGAGTAGGACAAAAAAGAATGAAAGAGAAATTGATGGGTGTGATAAATAATATATACACCTATCTCTCTTAAGAAAAGAAACTTTTTTTTGGTTTGCAGAAATTGGAGGGAGATTTGTTGTCTAAAGGGAATACTCTTTCGTGGAAGGTGCGTGGGAACCTCTGGGGTGATAACAGTGAGTGATGAAGTTAGCATTTTCCTCTCTTTCAAGAGACATAAGAATTTGGTACTTTCTTGGGTTTTGGAGTATCCTTGCCAAATCCAAACACGAAAAGGTAACAAACAAGGAAAGCAAGAAGATGCCGTGAGGTAGCTATGTGAGTTGACCCACTCATAATTCATTTCAGCAACTCATCTTGGATTAGGTGTTTAACAACGATACTTGTACTCTAACTTGGATCGTATAAATTAATTCTAGTCACTTTTTTTTTTTAATTCTCATGCTAGAGTTATAGAGTTATAGAGTTAGAGTAAGCTTTTTTTCTTCCTAGGATCATAATTAATAACCAACAAATTATTACATTATTTTGTCTTTAGAAGAGCATATGTTTTATTACAGATTTCAACTACTGTCTTCAATTGCTAACACAACTTAACCTTTTCTCTCTCCACACTTTGTGCAACGTCAATGTTAGATTTAATTTAATTTCTGTTGAATAATGAATTACTATTTTATTGACAGTCTAAATGAACAATGATAGTTGATTTGAATGACTTTGACCAGTCTAAATGAACAATCACAGTTGATTTTAATGACTTTTTTTAATCTCGTATTATAGTAGCTGAGTTATGTTGTGTGAGAATTAATAAAAAAAGTAAATTATTTTATATTATCATTATTCTTGAAATGATAACCATGTAGACTTTGTGGGAAAATATATTTTTGATGGCTATAAAAGGTAAAGGGGGAGAAAAATAGGAAGTGAAGGTGGCGTATAAAGAGAAAAAACAAAAAAGTGAAATGATAGAAATTTCATGTAGTTTTCGAAGGTTTGGACTTAACTGTGTGTTTGCTGAGATTCTGTCTTGGTGTGTTTGGTTTGTACAGTTACGTGGCTTCTATGAAACATGGTTTTGAGAAAAGTAAGCACTGTGTACGGTTTATATGTCACACCAGTGGGACCTACAATAATGGATTCTCTCATTTCCATCATCATCATCATCATCATCATCATCATACAAACTAACTACTCTCTGCTATCCATCAAATCAAATCATTCATCATTGCTATCTATCCAAAATTTTGGAAGAGTTTAAAAAGTCTTTTACAGTTATGTACCAGTACACAAATAAAGAAGATGAAAAAAGAAAGAACACGTAAAAAGAAATCAAAAAATTATGATTTCTTGTGCTTCCAAGCATCCGAAGGATTTGTTGCTGCCAAACACGAATTCTCCTTGGTCTGAAAGTCCGCAAAGTAAAACTGGGACTGTAAATAGCAAATAGTTACTTTCTTAACAGGCTACTGGTTAAAGTTCCAGAGTTAACTGTTTCTTCCTGCATCTCCATATATTCTTCTCTCACCTCCATAAATTTTCGTATTTTTAGAAATATCTCTCTTTAATATTTTAGATTATATAATTCGGAAGTCTTTTTCAAATTCGTAATTAGCTTTCAGATTACATAATCTAAAGTATTTTTTCAAATGCATAATTAGTTTATGGATTACATAATCCATAAGTCTTTTTTAACTTCCGAATTATATAATTCAGAAGTTTTTTTTCAAATGCGTGTCTGGATTACATAATCCATAAACTATTTTATGAGAATATAAAAAAGGATAAAAATGTATTTTTACATTTTGTATGGGGTGACAAAAAACATAGAAGTTTAGACTTTCCAACGCATAATATTTCACCTGCATTCAATAAATTTTTGAATTTTCAAAATTGTCGTTTGTTCTGGAATTAAAAAATATGTTCCAGACAATAAAAATGATACAGATTATTATGCTCTAAAAATAAAATTTTAAAATAGAACTGGAAAACTAAAATTTTCTATTTTGAAAAAACTATTTCAGAATACAAAAAATATATTTTGGAAGAAAATTCCAGAAAATAAAAGCTATAAATTCTGAGAAAGGAATTCCATAAAATATAGAATAAAAAAATGTTACGAAAATCCAAATTTAGAATTGTATTCAAATAAATCTGAAATGTATTTTCATTCACAATCCTCTCATGTTAAAACTAAAGACATTTTTTATCATTTTACATAAAGCATAGGGTGCAGCTTGAAAAATGCGTTGCCATTTTACATAAAGCATCGGGTACAGCTTCAAAAATTGCGGTGCAGGAAGCAATTTCCTTAAAACAAAGGCAGATACAGAAGGGCGTGCATGAAGAATTGCGAATGTTGCAGAGGTGATAATCATTAATATTTCTCATTAATTAAGGAGATACATTTTTAACATTATTAACATTGTAGAAATAATCATAATTGTCAGCTATGTATATATATTGAGTAAAAACACTTTTAATAATATATCATTATCTTCTCTCTTTTTTCGTATGAAAAATTATTTTTTAATAAAATTATAAAATTATTTTTGGTGAGACTAGTTAATATTTGAAAGTAACTTATTTTATGAATTTTTAGTGAACAATTAGAGAGAAGAATTATGAATAATGATAAGTTTTCTTGAAAGATGTTTTAAAGGGTAATTTGTATTTTTTTTTCTAGTTAAGTAGAAGGTGTTTGTAATAGGATAATTCAATATTTCGAGTGAAAAAAATAAATTTCTAGAGATCAATTTTTAAATTAACTCACCCCTTATTTATCATGTTTGTAGTCATTCATTATTTTTACATTTATAAGATAAAATGTTCTAAGTTAATTGATACATGAAAACAGTCTAAAAAAACTGCACTGACATATTAGAATCCATTTTATAATTTTTATATTCAATAATTTAATTTATATTTCAATTAAATAACTTAATTTCATATATTATTATTTTATCCAAGTTAATCAACTAGAAAGCAGCTTGCAGTACTGTGAAAAGAATTTAAATGTACAGAAACAGAAAGATCTCCCGATGAAATTATCATTCAAAGCCTCCTTGGCAATTCTCCTTGTTCTATTTTATGTTTTCAAATCTGTTCCTTCTCCAGCTAAATTAGCTATACAATACTATGCCACAGACAACTTCCACCTGTGTTGTGAATGTTTCCTTTCCTAAATTTAATCATATTTTGTAATCTATAAATATAAAAACATGATATCAACAAGGTTCATCTTCTGTTGCAACCTTGGCCTCTTTATCATTAATGGAAACCTGTATTTTGACTATTAGAAACTCCATTTTTGACCAGAGACAAGACAACTCTGATCTCCTATTAATTATAAGAAAGAAGCAGCCATAACATAACATGTTTGTAATTGCAACTTGCAGAATAGCCTGTAGCAGTCAACGTGTATAAGCCTGTCTAGTAACAACTAACAAAAGAAGCAGGTCTACAGCCTTAAAAGCAGTGATCCAAAGTCCTCCAATCAAATAATAAAATATAGTATGTCTCCACTAAAAACAAAACAATGATCCTCTCAACATTACTCAATCACCACCATTCACCATTCTTTCACCCAAGACAAACAACTCGCCACAGTTATGGATTTCTCAACTCTAACACTTGTTGTTATCATAGGTTGCTACTTTTGTCACTGCTTGAGTACTGCCAATGATACCATCACATCTGGCCAATTCTTCAGAGATCCTCAAACTCTCATCTCAGCTAATGGAGTCTTCAAGTTAGGATTCTTCAGCCCTCAAAATTCATCATTTCGCTACCTGGGAATCTGGTATCTCTCTGACTCCAATGTCATATGGGTAGCTAACAGAAACCAGCCACTGACCAACAACTCTTCCGGGCTTTTTCAAATTTCTGTACATGGCAATCTTGTGGTGTTAGATAGCAACAAAAGGGTCATTTGGTCATCAAATGTGACACACATTGCAACCAATTCAACCGCCAAACTTTTAGAAACAGGAAATCTCGTCCTGCTAGATGGTGTCACGGGACAAAGTATATGGGAGAGTTTCCAACATCCCAGTCACGCTCTCGTGCCAAGCATGAAATTTGGTACTAACAAAAGAACAGGTGTGAAAGTACGAATAACATCGTGGAGAAGTCCTTCTGATCCTTCTGTTGGGTACTATTCGACTACTCTTGAACACCCCAACACTCCAGAAATGATTTTCTGGTTGAATGAAACGAAACCGTATCATCGTTCTGGTCCATGGAATAATCAGATTTTTATTGGCTCGCCCGAGATGTCACCTGGTTATCTAAATGGATGGAGTATGATGACTGACATAGAAGACGAAACTGTTTATCTTTCTTATAATTTGCCAAATCAATCCTACTTTGGAATCATGACCTTGAATCCACAGGGTCAAATTGTATGCTCATGGTGGAACAACGAAAAGTTAGTTCAGAAGATGGCGATGCAGAGAACTGTCTGCGATCTTTATGGCTATTGTGGGGCATTTGCAACCTGTAATGTTCAGAGTTCACCAATATGCAGCTGTTTGAGTGGATATGGGCCCAAAAATGTAGAGGAGTGGAATAGAAAAAATTGGACTAGTGGGTGTGTAAGGAGTGAGCCACTGCATTGTGGGGAACACACTAATGCAAGTGAAGTTAGAAAAGATGTGTTTTTGAAGCTTGAGAATATGAAAGTGCCAGACTTTGTACATAGGTCAGATTCTTTGGAAGATGAATGCAAATCAGAGTGTTTGGAGAATTGCTCTTGTGTGGCCTTCGCATATGACAGAGGCATTGGATGCATGGTTTGGAGTGGAGACTTGATTGACATACAGAAGTTCTCAAGTGGAGGGGTTGATCTTTACATTCGCGAGCCACCTTCAGAAAACGGTACATTACTTGTTTGGTTAAAGTTTGGAAGTATCTTTGTGAATTTTGATACACAGTAATGAATTCCAATGCACTAAATGCAGAAAAAAATTACTTTCATAAAAGTATTTTTGGACCTTTTCAACTTCAATCCAAACATGTACTGAGATGTTTGACTTGTAATTATGCAGAAAAACATTCAGATACAAGAAGAAAAAGGAGATTTATTATCCCAGTTGGAGTTGGAGTACCTATAGGAATGCTTATCTTGGCAGGCTGCCTTTATCTCTCATGGAAATGCACTGATAAATCCACAGGTACTGTGTTAAATTATGAAGTTATTTTGATTCAAGAATATTCGCGGAAATTTCAAACTGCAATTACAAAATATGCAATGCTTTCTGCCAATTTGAAATTAAGAGATACTGATTAGTGAAATGGTCTGAAATGAAGTAGTTGTACAAATATTTAAATATTTTATTTATATCTGTGCAAAATCTCAAATGAAGTTCACTGAATTGTTTTATCAATTTGAATATTTGTCTGTTAAATATATATATGAATAGCTTCCAAAATACTTGATAATATTACTATAACTCTAATTTGATATCATTTTTGAACCAATTTGCTTTTAAAACACCTACATATGACTCTTGACATGTTTGGTAGTTAATAATAGGTGAGCTTAAGTGTGATTAATTTGACTTGATGGTAGAAAGTATCATGACTGGCCACAGGAAAAATATATTCCCAAAGGCAAGGAAGGAATCAGAAACAGGTAAAATTGAATGATGAGTTACCCCTTTTCAGTTTTGAAGAACTTGTAAATGCTACACACAATTTTCACTCGTCCAACGAGTTAGGTAAAGGAGGCTTTGGTTCAGTATATAAGGTAAGTTTAGTTTTGTGTTCACCTGAATTTTCAAATAATTTAATGTAATTGAAACAGTATAGATGTATTTTCTTTTTAATTGTCTATTAGGGAGAACTGAAAGAAGGAGCCCAAATAGCAGTGAAAAGACTTTCAGAAACTTCTGGACAAGGACTAGAAGAATGCATGAATGAGGTATTAGTGATTTCAAAGCTTCAACATCGCAATCTTGTCAAACTTCTTGGCTGCTGTATTAAACAGGAGGAGAATATGTTGGTATACGAGTACATGCCTAACAAGAGTTTGGATGTAATATTATTTGGTTAGTTTCACTATCTTTCTTATCTATTTCTAGAAGAGTATCTTAAACAATGAGACTTTTAATTCTAGAAATTTGGTTATTCCACCCAATTTGGTCATTTTCTTCTACAGATCCAGTAAAAAAGAAAGATCTAGATTGGCCAAAACGCTTCAATATAATTGAAGGAATCTCTCGAGGTTTGCTTTATCTCCATAGAGATTCTAGACTAAAAATTGTGCACAGGGATTTGAAAGTTAGTAACATCTTGTTGGATGAAGAGCTGAATCCAAAAATATCAGACTTTGGTATGGCCAGAATATTTGGAGGCAATGATATGCAGACCAATACTAGAAGGGTCGTTGGAACATTGTAAGCAGTTCTTGTATACATTAAGATTATACTGTTATTACCAAAATAAAACTGACTTAACATTTGTATATATGACTTAAATGTAGTGGTTATATGTCTCCAGAGTATGTATTCAGAGGGTTAGTTTCTGAGAAATTAGATGTCTTCAGCTTTGGAGTGTTGTTGCTAGAAATCATTAGTGGAAGAAAAATCAGCAGCTATTTTGGTTGTGACCAATCATTGAGTCTCTTGGGATTTGTAAGGCTTTTAAAATTATTTTGTTTGTTTTGAAAGAGACAATCATGTTGAGAATTGTAGACTGATTCTTGTTGTATTTTTAGGCTTGGAAATTATGGAATGAAAAGGATATCCAATCCCTGATAGATCCAGAAATATGTAATCCAAATAATGTAAATGACATAGTGAGATGCGTGCACATTGGACTTCTTTGTTTGCAAAATCTTGCAAAAGAAAGGCCAAGTATGGCTACTGTAGTTTCAATGCTGAATAGTGAGATTCTTAATCTTCCTTGCCCTTCACATCCTGCATTCGTGGAAAGGCAAATTGCATCGAGTGCAGAGTCATTTCAACAGAACAACACAGCACACTCCATCAACAATGTTACTGTCACAGTCATGATGCAAGGTAGATAGCAAATCATGAGGAGAACAAATTCTAGCTAAATAGATCATCAACTTTTAGAACAATAGGCACTCCAAAGTTGACTTGATTTTCTATTTTTATCAATATCAATATAAGTCATCATTGCATACCTAAAGTACGAGTAAGGTTTTATATGAGAACCTTCATGCTGTAGAAATGCAGAGTTGAGATTTTACTTTTGAGCCACTTTTCTGCAAACTTTCCTCTCTAATTGTAATTATCATTTGGACCCTGGAACCTGAAATTTCTGTGTTGTTCGTACAACATTTTGAGACAATAATTTTTGTGTCTCTCTTTTCATTGCTTGATTTATTACATCTTCTTTTTTAATTGTATAAATTGTTATATAAATAATATTTCTCCTGTGTAGAGTTTTAATAAACTCATTGATAGTAACATTATTTTACAGGGTATCGATTCCTGTTACCCAATCTGATAAGAGTTTTCATAAATGTTTAGTCTCCCCTACATGATAAATAAATATGGATATGGGCATATTGTTTAATAAGTATATATTATTAGTATACAGATATGAATAAAAATAATATTTTGACTTTTTTAATAGAACATTGAGAATATATATATATATATATATATATATATATATATATATATATATATTTTAATGTATTTTATATATACGCAACTATTATTTAATATTTTATTTTTAAGTTTATATATATATTTTTGTTGTTATTTGTCTTTGAACTAAAAATGAGGTTTTATATGTACTATGCAAGCTCATTAAATAACATTTGAAGATTAGACAATATAGTATCTGTAAAAGCTCACTAAATAACATTTAAAGATTTATAAATACCGCTATTTCACAAAAAAGTTAAATAGAGATAAAAGAATAAAATAGTTTTAATATTATACCAAAGTTCAATACATAAACCTTAAATATTCTTAAATATTAAGAATATATTTAGTAATTATAAGGTATAAAAAAAAATTAAATAAAATTGATAAAATCTAATAACAAACACTATAAATGAGTGATTTAATTAATATGTATATAGTGTGTTTTTTTTTATAGAGATTACAATTTAATTTAATTTAATTGATTTTGATTTTATTGTTGGAGTATCTTGCATTTATATCTATCTATTCGGGAGGGAGCTCAAAAGCCCAAATCAACCTGTTAAAGAACCAAAAGTATTTTTATCAGGATACTCAGACTGTTTCTTCCTGCACCTTCATATCTTCTTCTGGCACCTCCATACATAACATGAAAATACATTTTTATCCTTCTTGTGCCACCCCCATAGAATAACTTTCAGATTATGTAATCCGGAAACGCATTTGAAAAAAGACTTCAGGATTACATAATCTGGAAGTTAAAAAAGACTTCCAGATTATGTAATCCGGAAAGTAATCATGCATCTGAAAAAAGATTTCCAGATTATATAATTCGAAAGCTAATTACAAATTTGAAAAATGATTTCCGGATTATGTAATCCGAAATATTACAGAGAGACATTTTTGGAAATACAAAAATCTATGGAGGTGAGAGAAGGAGGTATGGAAGTGCAGGAAGAAGCAGCCAGATACTAACTAGAAGATACTGATACAAGATACTCAAAGCCCAGAAGATGAAAAATTACTTTACTTTGTGTTTAACCTGCAAATGATTCAAATTTATATTATAATAAAATTATGAAATAGAAACTAATTTTTAAAAAAATAATTAGTTATACAATAATTAAATTATAAATTATTTTAGAGATTAAAAAAAATGTTTCTAAATTAATTTCTGTTATTATTAAATAGTTTGTTGGATTTCTTTTATCTAACATCAATTCAAAAATTAAAAAAAAAAAATCAAACAATGAAATCATAAAAACTGTGATCTTGATCAAGAAAAATCTTTATTAATGTTTATTGTAAATCTTAAAGAAATTTGATTAAAAAATAATATCAACGAAGATATTTAAAAAGATATAAATTTTGATATTCTTAAATTATTAAGAATTATTTAATATTTAATTTTTTTTATTTGGTGACAATGAAATTACTTTATCACACAATAAAATTAAAATTTATTTTGAAATGTCTTAACCAAATAAAATATTTGACAAATAAAATGATCTAAGATGTGATTAATTTAAATTTAATGTATTTAATATCTTAAAATTTAAAATTCCTTATCTAAATATTTGTCAATTCTGTTTTTTTAAAGTTAAACTTCGCTATTGAATAAAAATATTTTTAAAGGCTAATATCATTCTCATTAATTAATTTATGTATAAGATTTTTTTTTTTTAGGTCGGCTAAGAGCCAACCCCATAAATTACATAAATTATGTCGGCAATATGTCTGGATAGTCATATACTATGTTCTTTATATTTTACATATGTTTGTAAATGCTTTTATTATTAATTATTAATAACGATTTTTTTTAAATTAATGATAAAAATATAGCAATAAATTAGTTAAATATTAACATATCATATCAAATTAAAAAAACAATTAAATTGTGCATATTATATCAAAGGCACCTTAGTTTTAATTTAAATAATTTATTCACATAATTTCTATAAACAAAATAAACATAAATAATATTTACTGCATAAATGTAACAGAAAAAGGTTTTATGTATGGATGATAAAAAAATCTGGTTGAACTAAAGAAAAAAGGTTTGAATTGTCATGATTCCCTTATTTCCATTGACCAATCTTATCACAATTTACTGAACTTATAATAAAATGATTGATTGAATTGTGTACCGGTTGCCACCGGACAACCGCGTTGTTCAAATTAAATTATCTAATTAAGCAAGGAACGTGGTTACACGTGGAATAAACGGTTGTAATTCCCGCTGAACAACAAACACACGTGAGCACTCCTTGAATTTTCGGGAACATCCTCTAGATTTCAGGAAACCATCTAACACGACCCAAAGACCACGAAACACGTCGCGAGCCACCAACCGTTTGACCCCAATGACCCAAACCCAAGTGAACATACAAAAGGGGAGAAAAGGAGGAAAAAAGGTGCGTTTTCTAGATGATCAGATACTCTCACTGGAAAAGATTGCTGACTTGAGCGTCGGAGCACAATCGCAGGTACCCCACCGGCCGACCGAGGCACGCAAAAAAGAAGAAAACTCGAAGAACAGGACAATTAAGAGTGAAGCAAACACCTTGTATCGATGTGGACCAACATTACTCCGTCCCCAATATCCATACAGGTACAATTTGTAATTGGAAAAAAGAGTTTGATTGAGAGGAATTGTTATAATATATAATAATTTTAGTATATTATAAATTCATATTTAGAAAAATGTTATAAAATATTAGAAGTAAAAAAATGCAAACCAAGTGTTTGCACCAAATTTTATGAGCATTAATAAGTGTAGTCAGTTACTTGTTGGTGTGTGATTTGTCGTGGCAGTTGGAGTTGATGGTTGAGGAGTCGGTAACATTTAATACTACAAAGAGACCAAAAAAATTGAAATTCGTTATAAAAGTATATAGTTAATATTCGTTTAAACGTGTAACAACTGAAAATTTGAAATTGAAGAAACGGTAAAAACCTTGTCAATTTCATAAATTATTGTTGTAGTTTGTTTATAAATGATATTGTAATTATAATGCATGTTTTAGGATTTTTTTGGAATACACTTTAAATATTTGATATCAATAAAGTATAAGCAAATTGATATAAAATATTATAAAATCACCTTCAATCTTATACATTTAGATAATATGTTTGTGTGTTATTTTTATTTAATTTTTTCACTTTTAATTAATGTGATACTTTTAAATCATATTTATATTTATAATTATATATATATATATTATAAAAGTTTTCATGTTAGATATCAATATTTAATTTGACATCTCAACTAGACTGACATCCAAAGTAACAACACACATGAAAAATGTATTATTAAAAAAAGAAAAAGAAAAAAAATACAAAAAATATGGAGGACTAGACTAAAACTCACATGTTAACAAAAACGATACATAGGTAAAATACTTATTCATAAAGAATTCTAAGAACAGACTAGATGAAAGTCTATTATATCAATGAAATTATTCTCTACGAATGAATCCTAAATTAGTTAACTTATCAGCACATGCATTTCTCTCACGAAAAATATGAATAACACTAAACCTGATTTTCCCACATAAATTAAGAAAAGTATTTCATTGATTACGAATATTTATAATTATATATTTTAATAATATAATTTGTTTTTTATGATTGTTTCTATCTGAAGGTCATCAAAACAAATAATCTCAACATACTATTCATATATATAATGAGACATTTATCCTTGTTTTTTTCTAAGTCACAAAAATAGATTTGACATTAAAAGTGTTACAGAAACTAATTTAAAGATGAGTGTTTGAATAAATTAAATAAAAGAGTTATGATGTTAACTCTAATTATCCAAAATTTAAAATTAGATATTTTTATTATTAGAAATTTTTAATTCAATCCAGATATTTCAGTTTCAATCTCAGTTATCAAATAATTAATTTCCAACTGTCTATATTTTTTAGCTTTTTAATAATTAAATAATGATGGAAGTTGTTCGTCGGTGTGAGGGATCTTAACCGCCTATTTTTTTAAAATATATAAATATATATTTTTATTATACTTTATATATCTAATATCCTAAAATTTGTGTACATCTATTTTGTTATTTACAAAATATTTTCTAAAAATTTACTACTGTATACAGATTTTATTGGTTTCTTATAATGGTTAGCAAGCTATATCATTATTGAATAATATAAAAAATATATATAATTTTTTTTATTGAACTTGCTTTTTTTTATCAGAAAAAAATTAATCAATATTAAATAAACACTTTATAAATATTTCAATTCTTATAAAAAAAACCAACACTTCGACCATAAAAAAATATGACATAATTAAGCATAAAATTAAATATAGAATTAAGCATAAAAAAGTGGAGGACTCGGCAAACAGAGATCTTATGTTAAAATGATTGATTGATTGATTTGTTTATTTGTGTTGGTCTTTGGTTTGGGAGGAATTGTTAAAATGTGTAGTTGTTGTAGAATATTATAAACTCTTATTTATGTTATGAGATATTAGAATTAAAAAATGCAAAGAAAGAGCAACAACTTTGATGAGCATTAAAAAGTGTAAGGTGTGCTTTTCCTCTGAATGGGCGAGCAGGGGATAAGGTGGACTTCATAACATTTAATAATACATCAAAATAGCTATATTTCGTTCTATGTTTTAATCAATCTATTAATAAATATTCAATAATTCATTCAATTTTTTATTCCCCTACTATATAATTAAATTTAACATCGTTAGTTTCGTAAATGGAAATTAAAATGGTGAACACTTGTTGGTGTGTGATTTGTCCAGGCGGTTGGAGTTGGGGGATGGTTGAGGAGTTAACATTTAATACTAGAAACAAAGAAAAAAAATAGATACTATCTCTTTATCTGGTTTTATGATTTTTTTTATCATTATAACCTTATTTTAGTATTATTTTTAATAAATATGGAGAGTAATATAAATTCCGTCATAAATTATTGGTTCATTAAAAATTAAAACCAATTAAGTATATAAAATATATAATTATTAAAAAGTGGATTTTAAATATAATTCAATCTTATAAAATTGGGTTTATAAAAGGTGAAGTTTGCACATTTATATATTATGAAATATATTTATTTTTAGTAGATATGAGATCTCCAACACACACCCTTCACGTTCAGATAGACAATTTGTGTGTGGAACTATTTATTTATTGTGGTCTAATAACGATTTGATAGTGACCTATGGGTAGCATGATAGGTCCACTATAAACACTCTTTAAGATAAACTATAAAATGACTCTGATAGCAGATTAAAAAGTGGATTTTAAGCTTAATTTAATCTTATGAAAATGACTTATAAAGTAAGGTTTGTACCCACTTATATTTATGAAATGTTATTATCTCTAATCAATTTGAGATCTCTAACATTAATATTTGTTTGAACTCGCATCAAATAAAAATTTGAAATTAAAGAAAATGTAAAAACTTTGTTAATTTCATTAATTTTTATTATAAATTTTTTTTATGAAACTTGACATTACTGACAACAACGATCATATGTAAAATTATTATAATTATAATTCATATTAAAATTATTTATATTTATTAGGATTTTTTAGAAATACATATCAATAAATCATAAACAAATTATATATATATATATATATATATTATAAAATCACCTTCAACCTTATACCTTGAGACAATATGTATGTGTGTCATTTTTATTTAATTTTATCATTTCTAATTAATGTGATACTTTCAAATCATATTTAGATTTTAACTATATCCTCCCTAAATATGATTTGATCTTTCTTTCAAAAGCTCACATTTGTTTTTTTTTTTTTTAAAGAAACTTTCAGAATTTGGTTTCCGATAACCAAATTTTGGGGATATTTTTTTTTTTTTATAGTAAACAGGAGTTGAAAAAGCAAGTTCGGTGCCTCATTGAAATTCAACTTCTGATAAATATAATTTCACTTTTTTATTTTAGTGTATAAATATTTATTCGGAATTAATTATGCGGTAATCAATCGAGACGATGTTTTAGATTTATTTTTTCTTTATCGAACAAGAAAAAAGAAAAGTATATAAAATAAAATAAATTAAAAAAAAATATTTAAAAGCTTGTCTGCATGTAATAAATATTTTGAAAATTTTAGTTAAAAATGGGAGAATAAATTTTAAATGAGAGGAAAAATTATTAAATTTTGTTTTGTATTGAATTTAAATATTTATAAAATTTAAATAGAAGGAAATATTAAATTTGAAAATTTAAAGTTCAAAATATTAAAATTTATAAAAGACAATACTAATACAAAGATAATGAAATAAAATATTTTATAGGTATTGTGGGAAAAATAAATATTTTTTTTGTTTTTTTTTAATTTTTATAATAAATTTGATTTATAGAGAAGAAATTCTAATAAATTTGTAAATATAGTTTTATAATAAAATTCAAACTGGCTGACAAAAATTATAATAAATTATAATATCGGTATAAAATTAAATGTTGGTATTTTTTTAAAAGGATATCAAAATAATTAATAGTAATTAAATAGAATTGTTGTAATACTTTCTAAAAAATATTAATTAAATAGTTTAAAAAGTTACAAATAAAAGTTAAGTTAATGTATGTAGTAATAAAAAAAAGTAAATGAATATGTGTATCATTATGTTCATATAAAAGAGTGTATAAATTATAACTTTAAAATTCTGGAATTTTGTTTTGGGAAATAAAAAACAAAAGTATAATTCATTGAATTCTTACCCTAAACAAAACAAAAGTGAGAATTTGTCGAATTCTTATCATAAACAAAAATGATGCTATTCAAAAAATTAAATCTTAAAATCATGTTATCCAAAAAGTAAATTAAATCTCAAATAGTGTTATAAAAAAATAATTTCCAAAAAATATCATTTGCAGAAAAAGAAATAACACATATAATATAAAAAAAATACATTTTAATATTATTTTTTTAATTATAATGTAGGACAAAAAAAATTTGACAAACAGGTATTTGGGTTCACATGGAATAGCGTGGACAGAGCCACTGATTTGAGTGTATAAATAAAGAAGCAAGGCTCTTGATTATGAAAACCCCAAATGGTTGGTTACAATACTCTCTTCTGCATCAACAGGTTCCTCCTCCTTCTTTTTCCTATTCAACCATTTTCTTGTTTTATTCTATGCAATCATATTCTTCTGTACATGGTGGTGGAGTGAAAAATATGTGTTATTGTGGAAGTTGAAGAAGAAAAATGTGGAGGTTGAAGATAGGAGAGGGAGAAAAGGATCCATACCTATTTAGCACGAATAATTTTGTGGGAAGACAAACATGGGAGTTTGATTCTGAAGCAGGGAGTGATGATGAGAGAGAGGAAGTTGAGATAGCTCGTCAAAACTTCTATCAAAATCGTTTTCAGACCAAGGCTTGTGCTGATCGAATTTGGCGTTTTCAGGTACTTTTTAATTATAACATTATCTTTGCTTTTCATCTCATCAAACTTTCAAACACATGCAAAATTCATATCTACTTGTACAAAAAAATTAAATTCACATTTATAGAAGCATTAAATTAGACGGAGATTTTCTTAAAGTTTTATTTAATAATTCATCATTTTTTTATTATCATAAAAATGCATCCCAATACTTGGTTAAACTTAATTAACTTCACTTTAGATTTTACTGATTCGTCTAAAAAACAAGTCTTTGTTTTCACATATATGTTTACTACAACTATAATTTAATATGATTTTTTTTTTGTAAATATCTCTTTGTCTAAATGCTCCTCTTCCTTTGGGACTCTGATACTTGACATATATACTTAACAGATAAATAAATTAATATTTTAATTATTTTAATTTAAAATATTATAATATTATTATAAAAGAGTTGTTAAATAGTATCATTTACTGTACATGTGTCAACAAAACTTTTTTCTTTTTCATTAGTTTCATGTCATGTCGTAAACCTCCATCAATGAAACTCCAAATATTTTGGAACTTATCATATAATATAATATTATCGTTGATTATCGCATCTCATATTCTTAAATATAATATATATATATATATATATATATATATAATAAAAAATACACAGTCGCAACCCGCTAGTGTATATAATACCAAAACACCAGCTAATAAGTAACGTATACTGATTAAAATGATTAATAATTTTTAATTTTAAAGATAATTTTATTATCATCATTATTTCAATTTTAAAAACCAGTTAAACAAGTTTTTAAGGATAGGATTGTTTGATTATTTAAGAAATTAGAGATTAATTATTTCACTGTTTTATTAATTTTAAAAATGAATTGAACAGATTAGTATAATTTTACATAAGAAAATAATAATGAATTGATTATTAATGATGTGATGATATTTAAGTGTAGAAATAAATTGAATCTATGATTACGATTGCTATACAGATTTTGAGAGAGAAAAATTTGAAAGAAAGAATAGCGAAAGTGAAGATAGAAGATGGTGAAAACATAAGTTTGGAGAAAACAAGAGTGACAGTGAAGAGAGCTGCTTCTTACCTTTCTGCATTACAAACCAGTGATGGCCATTGGCCTGCTCACCTTGCAGGTTCCCTCTTCTTCACTCCCGCATTGGTAACTTCAACTTTTTACTTCTTTTTTATAACATTTTTATTTTACAATTATTATATTCTATTTTTCAAAATGACTTATAATTTTGAAAGGGAAAAGAAAGTGATAAAAGATAAGGAAAACGATGAATGCATTACAGGAATCCACAAGTTAATGAGTTCAAAATTCAAAGAAATATACTGAGAAATTGGTATTTATAAGATTTTTTTTTTATATAATATTGCAGGTCATTTGTTTATATATTACAGGACATTTAGATTCTGTATTTTCAGAAGAACACCGTAAAGAAATTCTTCGTTACACATATTGTCACCAGGTATATTTAATTTAAAATATATCAATGTTATATGCAGACAAAAAAGAAAATATATGACTTTATAATTATTTCATCGGTCTTTAAGAGAAGAATAGGATCTTGATTAAAAATTGTCGAATAATCTAGAAAGTTATTTAGTCTAATATCTTTGCTCTTTTATTTTCTCTTTTTCATTATTATTAAAATTACTGTATACATAACTTTATCATTGTTATGTAAGCATTGAATTTGAAATTATTTTCTGATGAATTTGAAGAACGAAGATGGAGGTTGGGGACTGCACATAGAAAGTCACAGCACTATGTTTTGTACTGCACTTAATTATATATGTATGCGAATTCTTGGAGAAGGACCTAACGGTGGTCATAACAATGCTTGTGTTAAAGCAAGAAACTGGATTCACGATCATGGCGGTGTAACATATATACCTTCATGGGGCAAATTCTGGCTTTCAGTATGATTACTTTTCTATAACATTTCGTACATTAATATTTGCATGCATGTTACTGATTAATTACAAAAATCTTACATATATAGGTACTTGGTGTAGTTGACTGGTGTGGAAGCAACCCAATGCCTCCAGAATTTTGGATCCTTCCTTCTTTTCTTCCTATGCATCCGGGTCAAATTAATTAATTAATTTTCATTTGTTATTATTTCTGGAATTAATATATATATAGTGAAATAAATTTTTTATCTCATTTGACCCTTAATAATACAGGTAAAATGTGGTGTTACTGTCGATTGGTGTACATGCCCATGTCTTATTTATATGGGAAGAAATTTATGGCTCCAATCACGCCGTTAATAGCAAATTTGAGAGAAGAGCTTTTTGTTCAGCCTTATGACAAAAATACATGGAAGAAAGCACGTCATAAATGTGCAAAAGTAAGATACTCAAATATTAACTAGCAAATGCACATTGTGTAAATATACTTTTATATTTATAAAATAAAGTTATAAATAAAAATATTAAAAAATATATTTTAAATTGTAAATAATATATTACAAAGTGTATCTTAAGCAACTCAACCTAACGAGTGGCACAATAGACCATATTACAAGGTAGATTTTAAGTCTAACTCAACCCCATAAAACCAACTTATAAAATAAGGTTTACACCTACTTATATACAATGAAATATTTTTTATCTCTATTCGATGTGAGATCTCCAACATAATATACACTGGTTAAAAGTATTTTAACATAATTAATTTAAAAATATGAAAATCACGTCTTTTGATATAAAGAATTCTGATATGTTGACAACCAACAATTTAATGTATATTATGTAAGTTAAAATAGACGGAAAAATATTCTTTTTACTTAAATGTGAACCCATAGGAAGAGTTGGAGAAATTTTGAAAAATTGTAAATTGTTAACTTTGACTGTATAGTTGTCAAAGTAACATTTTTCTGGGCATGAGTCCTAATATATTTACATTTTTATGAAAAAAAATAATTGTTCTTTTTATGAATTACAGGAAGATCTTTATTATCCTCATCATTGGATACAAGATCTAATATGGGATAGTTTATATGTTTTTACCGAACCCCTTCTAAATCGATGGCCTTTGAACAAGTTAGTTAGAGAAAAAGCACTTCAAGTGACAATGAACCATATTCATTATGAAGATGAAAATAGTCGATATATTGCTATTGGATGTGTGGAAAAGGTAAACAACATTATATATTGTTTTTCGCTTAGTATAAATAAAGATTTTAGTTTTTCTCCATAAATCATTAAAACAGACCACTATTATGCTTATATTTTATAGGTTTTATGCATGCTTGCTTGTTGGGTAGAAGATCCAAATGGAGATGCTTTCAAAAAGCATCTTGCAAGGATCCCAGATTGTTTATGGATTTCAGAAGATGGAATGACCATGCAGGTAAATATTGGATTACCAATTTTATTAGTAAATCTATTGTCAGATTTTAATAATACAAATTAGGTTAAACCTTATTATTATAGTTACTAATAATGGTTGGTAATGGTAAAAAATGGTAAATTAATTGTATGATAAATTAATTAATGCATTTGTTTGTATAATGCAGGGTATTGGAACCCAGTCATGGGATGCTGGATTCATCGTTCAAGCTCTCTTAGCTACTAACCTAATAGATGAGTTTGGTCCCACACTTGCAAAAGCACACGATTTCATCAAGAAATCTCAGGTTATAACTACGTATCATAATAACTTGAGGAAGAAAACTCTCACTTCAACTAACTTCATCTACATTGTATAATTCACCTAACACAACCAATTAGAATCAACTATAATTAAATATTATATATTATAAATTCTAATAGAATCTGTAATTTTCATTAAAGTCATGACTAGCAAAAATAAATAACGAAGTCTAACTAACTAATTACTTGGCACAAGCAATTACCTAGTCAACATATATGTTATATATAACTATATTGGTTAATTTCAAAAACACAATTTTTATTTATTAGTTTTATGAAACACCAAAAAATTGACATTCTAATTTTATAGGTTACAGAAAATCCTTCTGGGGATTTTAAGAGTATGTATCGTCATATTTGTAAAGGGTCGTGGACCCTTGCAGACAGAGACCAAGCATGGCAAGTTTCTGATACTACTGCAGAATGTTTTAAGGTAATTAATTAGTACTCGTAATTAAGGTGACGTAATTTTGTTTTGTTAAGAAGTTTCATGTACGTATAAAACAAGCACACATCTTAACCTAACTAATTAATTATCCTATGTTTCAGTGTTGTTTACTTTTATCAGTGTTGCAGAAGAGATTGTGGGAGAAAAAATGGAACCTGAAAAATTGTACGATTCAGTCAATCTGTTACTGTCACTTCAGGTGAGTATTATTAAATTTATGGTGACATGCTTTCAATTGATTAATCAATGATCCTTCTTATAGTTTGCTTTAATTACTATAGAGTGAACATGGAGGTATGTCTGCATGGGAGCCAGCAAGAGCTCAGGAATGGTTAGAAGTAAGTGTTATATTAAATAATGTTGCAATGTGGATAAACTTGATCAATATTAAGAAACAGGTTTTGTTACCTAATTTGAATGGATTAATTAACTTTTTGATTACTTACTAGCTACTGAATCCTACGGAATTCTTTGCTGACATAGTAGTTGAGCATGAGTATGTTGAATGCACTGCATCAGCAATTCAAGTTTTAGTGTTGTTCAAAAAGCTTTATCCAGAGCATAGGAAGGAAGAGATTGAGAATTTCATTGCTAAAGCAGTACCATTCATCGAAGATTCACAATTAGATGATGGTTCTTGGTATGGAAATTGGGCAGTTTGCTTCACTTACTGCTCCTGGTTTGCAATTGGAGGTTTAGTTGCTGCTGGAAAAAGTTACAAAAACTGTGTTGCTATTCGTAAAGCTGTGGAATTTCTACTTAGAATACAAAATGAGGATGGTGGGTGGGGAGAGAGTTACCTTTCTTGCCCAAGAAAGGTTTGTAATTAAATCATGATTTATCATAACAGTTTCCTTCAACTATATTACTAACAATGTTTTAATGAATGGATGTTTATATATGATGAAGGAGTATGTACCTCTTGAGGGAGGTCGATCAAATCTTGTGCAAACATCTTGGGCTCTAATGGCTCTAATTCTTGCTCAGCAGGTATTCTTCTGATCTGCATGTCTATCAGATACTATGGATCCATTTCATTGCATCTCAAATATTAACACGTTATGTTCAAAAAAATATTATAAATACATGATTTTCTTTACATTTTTCAAAATTTTGTATGCAGGCTGAAAGAGACTCAACTCCTCTTCATCGTGCAGCTAAGTTACTAATTAATTCTCAGTTTGAAGATGGTGATTGGCCCCAACAAGTAACTTTCACATCTCAATTCTTTGAATTTGATAATATGACTCAAATTAATATATGCTTAGTTCAGAGTAATAAGAATTAGTTATTTAAAATCAAAGGTGAGAGTGATAATTAGTTATAAAAAAGTTGCCTGGAAATAACATTGTTCAATGTTTTTTTGTGACAATAGACTGTAGTTGTGTTTTGATTTGTTTTTAAATTGATAAATTGGAATGATGTTTTATTGTTAATTATTGTTTGTGATTTATTGTGGCAGGAAACCCTTGGAGTATACTTGAGAAATTGCTTGGTTCATTACCCATTCTATAGGAATGTTTTCCCGATGTGGGCTTTGGCTGAATATCATAAAAATGTTCTATTGCCTTCCGTTACTGTATGAACTGAAAACTTCAGAGCCCACAAGGGTCGTTCGTTAAGATTCTATTCGTTTTATACTATTAAAGTGTTTTGTGGCCCAAGATAAGGGTCGTTTCAATGGTTTACACACACACGAGTTTTCCTGGTTATGTGTATTTTGTTTTTTACTCAACTTTTACAATATAATAATTTAACATACATAACTAATTTTGGATCAATTAAAATTTAAAAGCAAAAATTAACATGAATTTTTTTTTTAATTAAACAATCCTTTTTTTTTCTCTAGATTAAGTCTTTTTTTTCAAAAAATTTCTCTCCTTCCATTGATAGTTTTGGATGGAATGATATTCACGACATTGAGATTATGACTGACTTGATGGTAGATACAAAAAAATAATGACATTATCAAATAATATAGTTGCTTTAATGAAGTGAAGAGAATGATTGAAAGTGGAGGTTATTTTATATGATATGTGAGATTTTGTGTGGAAATGGGTGAGAGTATGCTTTCTCTTTCTTCCTATTGTTACCTTAAAATAAGATAAGGAATTAAGAAAAGAGTGAAGGAGTTAATTTGCGTATAAAAACTGTATATTAATATTAATTTAAAAAATAAAAAATAATTTTATTTTTAAGTAATTCATATGAAATGACTAAATACTTGATATATTAAATAAGAATAAAATTAAACAAAAATTATGTAAAAAAAAATTATAATGGATGTATACATAGGTATATAAACATCGAAAAAAGAATGCAATTAGAAAGAAAAAAAAATGGTGTAAAAAATGTAATCCGCTAAAAAGGGTCCCAATGCCAAATTTAAAATTGTTAATGAAATAATGTCGTTATTGTTTTATTTTAAATAAGGTTTAATTATAATATCTTAATACTTTTTAGCATTTTAAAACAAAATAATAAAATGGTATACTTAGGTGTATGACTCTAACCTGAGTCAGCAAGTGCGGCTTCTTAAATTTGATATTCTAGTCGCAGGACGCGTTTTCTTTTTCTTTTCTTTTTAAGAAAAAATGGTATTCTAGTTTTACAACTTTCTCTTATTACCTGTAAATCATTAGTCCGTTTTGATCCTTAAGTAATAGTATCACTAAAAGTCATGTATTAAGAAAAATAGGAAAGTCAAAGATATGGACTAAATGAATTAAGAAAAATATTTTCTTATCATCTCATGTCATTATTAATGGATAAAATCTGAAAGGACAATTTAGCACATTTTTATTTCAAAAATTATATTTAAGATCGTAAGTTTCAGATCTAAGTATTATAAAATGTTTTTATTAAAATATATTAACGTGACATTAAATTGAAACTCATGGATCATAGAAATAAAATAAAAAATTATCTTAAATATAACTCTTTCCCTTAATAACTTTAAAATAAAATATTATTAAAGCTATTCTTGCATAAAATAAAAATTATAAAGAAATCTTGAAATGGTTGGAAATTTGGGTTTTCAAAACATAAGATATATATTATATGGAATTTTAGGGTTTTCAAAGTGCCATTTCATCAGCGTGACAAAATAATAATAATTATTATTATTATTATTATTATTATTATTGAAAAGGATTTTTTTATTGAATCACGGGACTAGGCGTAAACCTCGATAACTGCTCAGTACTATGGTTTAAGAAAACATCACAGTATTGTACAAACATTAATATCACAGTATTGTACAAACATTAATATCACAGTCCTGCACACTAAGTTGAACACTAATATTATGGTTTTCCCAACTTACACTTGTTTGCTAAATGCTTTCTTCATAGTATTTTGCATCATTTTTCTGGGTTTGACTTCTGCCAGGGACACTCTTAGATATTCTGAATCCATCAGAGACTCAGAGATAGTAACCTCAAACGACAGTGTCTTCGTACTTGGTTTCTTCAGCCCTCAGAATTCAACGCACCGCTATGTAGGAATCTGGTATCTCTCTGACTCCAACGTCATATGGGTAGCTAATAGAGACCAACCACTCCTTGATTCTTCTGGGGTTTTGAAAATCTCCAAAGATGGTAACCTGGTTCTAGTTGATGGAAAAAACCAAGTTATTTGGTCGTCCAATGTGTCAAACACTGCAACAATGAATTCCACTGCTCAAATTTCCCATTATGGGAATCTAGTGCTGAAAGATGACTCCACGGGACAGACCATATGGGAGAGTTTCGAGCATCCTTGTGATGCAGCAGTGCCAACCATGAAGATCAGTGCTAACAAAATCACAGGTCAGAAAATACAGTTTGTGTCAAGGAAAAGTGCTTCCGATCCTTCTACTGGCTATTTCTCTGCTTCTCTTGAACGTTTGCATGCTCCAGAGGTGTTTATATGGATTAATGGAACTCGACCTTATTGGAGGACTGGTCCATGGAATGGTAGAATCTTCATTGGGACACCATTGATGTCAACTGGGTATCTTTATGGATGGAGTGTAGGATATGAAGGAAATGATATTGTTTATCTAACTTACAGTTTTGCAGACCCATCTTCATTTGGAATCCTTACCCTGTCTCCAGAAGGAAAGCTTAAATTGGTAAGGTATTATAACAAAAAGCAAGGGTTGACTTTGGATCTAGGACTTTCTGATTGCGATGTTTATGGCACATGTGGGGCATTTGGAAGCTGTAACGGGCAGAGTTCATCAATATGTAGCTGTTTGAGTGGATATGAGCCCAGGAATCAAGAGGAGTGGAGAGGGAAAAATTGGACTAGTGGGTGTGTGAGAAAGGTGCCACTCAATTGTGAGAGGTTAGACAATGGGAGTGAAGCTGTGCAAGAAGATAGATTTTTGAAACTTGAAACAATGAAAGTACCAGATTTTGCGGAGAGATTAGATGTTGAGGAAGGCCACTGTGGAACACAGTGCTTGAAGAATTGCTCTTGTTTGGCGTATGCATATGATGCTGGCATTGGGTGCTTGTATTGGACCAGAGACTTAATTGACTTGCAAAAATTCCAAACTGCAGGCATTGATCTCTACATCCGTCTCGCCCATTCAGAATTTCAATCGAGTATGCTATTTTTTTGTTCTTTGTTCATGTTTATTCTTCCAATTTACTGTTTATGTCAGTCTGATTCTGAATGAGTTTTCCTTAAACTTTCGTAGGTAATGCACAAGAGCATACTAACAAAAGAAGAGGCAAGGGATTAATCATCGAAATTACATTGGCAACTGCTGCAGCAATAATCATCTTGGCCATCTGTGCTTATCTAGCCATTCGTAGATTTCACTCGAGTAAGGGAACTGCTAAAAATTCGGGTAATCAAACCTTAAACACAAACAAATAGAATTAGGGAAACATATATTTAAGAAGAATAAATAGTGCTTCCTTTGTTATATGTGCTTCTATTAGTGATGTCAACAATTTGATACAAAACAATTTACAACAACTCTGAATTCGGAAGCTTCAAGATTTAGATTCTTGCTATATCATTGTTGGTATCCTACAGTATTAGACAAAATGGGAATTATCCATTTGATTACTTAGAGGAAATATGATACAAATGGTCGTTATATTAACAATTTAGCCTCACATATTTTGTGGCAAAAAGGCATTTTGGAAAGAATTTATCTGATGACCAATGATCTAATATAATAGGAAAGAGTAAGATGAATACTGATCTCTATTCATTTAATGGATTTCATCCAAGCACAAATGGTTCTCCATGTGTGGTATTTAATTTTTTATTAGTTAATATAAATTAAAGAGGGGAAGAACAACTGTTGTTTAATTCAATCCAAAAAACTAATACATTTGGAACATGTACAGGAAGTCAGAATCAAAGAGTGACTGCGGTCCAGAAATCAGCGAAACTGGATGAGCTACCGTTATTTGATTTTGAAGTCGTCGCAAATGCTACAAACAGTTTTCACTTGGCTAATACGCTTGGAAAGGGTGGTTTTGGTCCAGTTTACAAGGTAATATTTTTCTAGTGTTTGAAGATTTAATGATTAAAGATTATGATATTTAGTTGCAAATCTTATTTTATAAGTCTGTTTCTATAAAGTTGAATTTCCTTAAAGACATTCATATCACCTATTTCTAAAACTTCCATTTTAATTTTGCTCAATTTCTCTATTAGGGACTATTTTCAGATGGTCAGGAAATTGCAGTGAAAAGACTCTCCAGAGCATCTGGACAAGGTGTGGAAGAATTTATGAATGAAGTGGTGGTGATTTCTAAACTTCAACATCGCAATCTTGTAAAACTTCTTGGCTGCTGCATTGAAGGAGACGAAAAGATGCTCATCTATGAATTCATGCCAAATAAAAGTTTGGATGCATTCATCTTTGGTAGTTTATGCATCTATATAATTCACCTTCAAAACATTCATGTCAAAACATCTAGTAAAGTGAAATATGAACAATTTATTCAGTTCATGCTAACATAGTTTGGCTAAATTTCTCTCATTTTCAGATCCACTCCGGCGGAAACTTCTAGACTGGACAAAACGTTTTACTGTAGTTGAAGGAGTTGCTCGGGGCTTAATCTATCTCCACAGAGATTCTAGATTAAAAATTATACATAGAGATTTAAAGGCAAGCAATATCTTACTAGATGCAGATATGAATCCAAAGATATCAGACTTTGGTTTGGCTAGAATACATAAAGGGGAGGATGAAGTTAACACTAAGAGGGTTGTTGGCACATAGTAAGTATGCTTTATAATACTTGTATTATTAACATAAAGTTTGCTTGGAGAATTAACTTTTATGTGATGTGAATAAATAAATAGTGGCTACATGTCCCCTGAATATGCTATGGAAGGATTATTTTCTGAGAAATCAGATGTATATAGCTTTGGAGTTTTGTTACTGGAGATTATTAGTGGAAAAAGAAACACTAGTTTTCGTAATGATGATCAGTCTCTCAGCCTCATAGGATATGTAAGTTTTCCCACTGCACAGCCTTCTTATTTGCATATAGCCTTTGTTTGCTTGCTAATATTTCAATTCATTTTTACTTAGGCGTGGAATCTATGGAACGAAGACAATATTAGCTTTTTGGTTGATCCAGAGATATCAGCTTCAGGATCTGAGAATCATATTTTGAGGTGCATCCATATAGCATTTCTTTGTGTGCAAGAAGTTGCAAAAACTAGACCAACTATGACTACTGTGCTCTCGATGCTTAACAGTGAGATATCCCATCTACCTCCTCCTAGGCAAGTTGCATTTGTTCAGAAGCAAAGTTCATCAAGTTTAGAGTCTTCTTCTCGAGAAAATCATTGTAACTCCAACAACCATGTAACTCTTACTGATATCCAGGGAAGATAAATATATAATCATTTTCACTGTGAAAATTGCTGCCATTCTACATGCCGAAGATATCACAAATAGATGATTATTCAGTTATATTTATCCACTAGCAGTCTTATTTTATATATTATCAGAAACCTTCGATATAACAGCAAAAAGAAACCAAAGTAAAGTGAAAATCATGTTACTTGTACACAATATTTTATATTCAAATATGTCACATGTTAGGCTTGGTGGCTTGTTGCCTTCTGAGTCATTTTTCCTCACTCTTTGCCCATTATAAGGCTTGTTGTCTAAATTATGCTTTTAATACTTGTACATCAAAATTGTTTTAAAAGCCTTCACAAGTGTATCTAGAGAATGCATACAGATATAGATGATAAAACATGAATTGGATTTGAAAATAGCAAGTTGCACTTCTTATTTAATACTAGCATGCTGCAATGATATAAAGGAAAATATTTTTTTATTAAACATGTAGCTTTTTCCTTTAAAGATATGTATATATGCACATTTAAATGTGCATACATTTTTTTTATCATTAAAATAGAGCCATGACGACCATATAATGAGATTGAAGATATAATAGTAGGTTTAGGTGCTTAGCCCAGTAAGCAAAGGAAAGCATCAGCTATACCGTGGTGGTTAAGCTGGAACCATAAGAAACCTTTACAACGGACATATATTCACTATACAGAATAAAGACCACAATTCAAGTCAAGGAATCCTCTCTCATTAGGGGTATCGTGTTCGATTTTTGTTTCATGTTTATAAACTAAAATATATGTTCAGAAATATTATTCTTGAAAAATGATACCTGAACATAATTTTTCTTGTTGAATAATGCTTTTTTGAAAGCATTGCGAATGATGTTGAACTGTAAAATTTTATATAAGCGACACTTTATACCGACAGCTACATTACTTGAGATTGTATGTTACTATTGTAACGTGACACTTGAATCTCAAGAAAGGAACAAAATCGTTGGACGAAGAATCCCATAGATGTCTTGAGTTTCATGCACGAAATTCTGAAAGTGATAAAAGTACAAATTAAATAAAAGTTTCAGAAATAGGTAGGTCCAATGTTATCCTTGATTAGTTCACAGCAATATATAATCAGAACCATTTCATATGATTCTTCCATGAAGCACTAGTTACCCTCATAGAAGAGTTAAACCCCTTTTGAAATGGCTCATCCTACCTCACAGCCTGCACAAGGAGCGAAGCCAAAACGTTCAAACCTTCTCCGTTACATTGCCATGGTAATACTGGCCTTGATCATCATTGTGGGTATAGCTGTGATCATAGTTTGGTTGGTAGTGAAGCCTGAAAAGTTGGAGTACAGTGTGGAGAATGCTGCAATCCACAACTTTAACTTAACGGATGCAAATCACCTCTATGCAAACTTTGATTTCACTGTAAGATCATACAATCCAAATTCTAGAGTCTCGATATACTATGACAGTGTTGAGGTGTCAGTGCGTTATGAGGACCAAACTCTAGCCACCAATGCTGTTCAGCCATTCTTTCAGTCACATAAAAATGTGACCAGGCTGCACGTTGGGCTCACAGCCCAAACCGTGGCCTTGTACGAGTCTGTGCCTAAGGACCTTAAGCTTGAGAAATCCTCAGGGGATATTGAGTTAGATGTGTTGGTGAGGGCAAGGATAAGGTTCAAGGTTGGGTCGTGGAAATCAAAGCATCGAGTTTTGAGGGTATTTTGTTCTCCTGTCTTGGTGCATTTCTCCAAAGCCAAGAGTTTCGAAAGGGTCCCTTGTGAAGTTGAACTCTAAACAACCAACCCAAGAGTTTCCAAAGGCTCCCTTTTCAATCTATTTATTACTATTTCTTCTTTTTATGGTTTAGTAGTTTTTCTGTCCTTCTTACTCTGTCACTGTTAATTCATGTTATGATTCTTTGTCCCTGTTATTGTAATTTTCTTTCTCGTGGCTTGTTAATTGGTTTTGGTTTTCCCATATGTTGAAGAAATGGTTGTGTGTATACACCAAAAAAGGAAAATTGGTTGCAATTCATCCAATTGATGCAAAATGTTGAAACTTGTGAGCATGCGAGTGTCGTCCTTCTAAGTTATACAATTTTTAATGGGTACTTCCTAATCAGACTCTGACCACAATGCATTTATGTTTATCAACAAAGAATTTAAATAATAACAAAATGGTTGTGTGCTGTATTTATTGCAGCAAACTAAATGTTTAGGGAAAGAAATTTTACTTACTGACGTAAAATGATACATTTAGAGTGCGTTTGTTTCCGAAGTTATAAACAGCGTAATGCAACCTTAGAAATCCATTAAGTAAAATGAGATTATAATATAGGGAAGAGTCTTTGCAGACAAATAGAGAGTATCAGTATCAGGATTGGCGTGTGAGTGAAGCAAGTGAAGGAGGCAAGGTGTTTGGTCATTAAATGTCTCAAACATTGAGTCCAATTCCACTCTGAAACTTCTAAATACTGGAAACCTTATCTTGCTTAACAGGCATCAATTGTTGGAGATCCCACATCGACTAGAGATTAAAACCTTTCATTCAATATAAGTGGGTGCAAACCTCACCTCATTGAGCCGGTTTTATGGGATTGAGTTAGGCTTAAAGTCCACTCCATAATATGGTATCAGAGCCATTTCAAGTCTATCCTGACGAGTATTTGTTGGGTCTATCGTGCCACCCCTATCGGGCCGCACGAGTAGTTACAGTGATGGGGCTGTTGTGTTGATTTTGGTTCGTGTCCACATCAGCAAGAACGGAAAGACAACCATCGATGGTGCTGAGCACAGGGGAAAGCCATTCACAAAACCCAAGTGCAACTTCAACAACTCAAGTTTTCGAAACCAAGAGGAGTCACTGAGCCTCTTAGGATATGTAAGCCTTTTCTATGTCTACAATTGTTTATGCATCCAAGATCTTGATGGGTATATTCAACCTTAGTTTTTTCTTAAATTGCTATCTGACTTGTTCATCTATGACAGTAACATTGTTGATAGAGTATGTATTTTTGTGCTGACATGAATTATCGTTAATAATTCAATTATTTTTCGAGAAAGGAGTCTCAACCTTAATATCCATTTCAGGGTTGTTTCTCCCTGCAGCCCAACAAATGACTTCCTGCACCCCATCATTATCGGAAAAGACCATTTTACCCATTTTTAAAATGATTTCCAGATTACTCTTTCCAGAATATTCTGGAACTTACTTTTTGGAACACATTTTATTATGAATTTCGGATTTATCACTTCAGAAATTAAAAAAATGTGTTCTGAAAAAGATATTCCATAATGATTTTTTGCCTTCTGGAAAGGAAAAACATTTTGCTTCCAGAACCTTTATTCCAGAAATACTTTTTGCTTATGAACCCATATTCCATAATCATAAAAAATTATTAAGGATAATTCTGGTATTACATAAAATATAGGGGTGCAGGAAGAAAAAATGTAGGAGTGCAGGAAGAAATGCTTCCATAGGAGGTCCCAATTATTTTTTGAGGAGTCCAATTATTTTTGTACACGCCTTCTAACTTTGACATAACCTTCCAACTAACATCCTTCTGACTAACATGATTCCTCCAACTACGTAAAACAAAGTAACACTGTTAAGAATAAAATATTGGTAGATAAATAAAACTCATTTTTACTCTTTAAAAAATATGCATGTAAAATAAAACAAAATATAAAATATAAAAATAATATATACCACAAAGTCAATTACTCTTAAGTGATATTAGTGAAGCTAATTAGCATTCAAGAGTTTGGTAATACACTTCTAAATCTGACTCAACTCCTTAATCTGACCCAACTCCTTAATCTGACCCAATAAGAAAGGGCCCATAACAATCATAGCATAAAATTCAAAAACTATGTACGTCCTTATACCGTGTTCAGAGTACCGAGTGTCGAATACTTAATTCTAACTTGAACGTCAGAGTGTCTTTTACAGGTACCATCTGAATCTGGACTCGTGAATATCAAAAAGTAGAACTAAAAGAGGAGAGTGAGAACATATATATACATAAACATTTATCTTATATCTTTCGATCTTATATTTTTTTATTATAATTTAATGGAAAGTAATTAGTTCTTAAAAATAAATTTTATTAATAATTTAATTATAATAATATGTTCACAAACAAATAAAGATGACTTTTACAAACCATACTATTGACAATTCAACCATGAATGTCAAAAAAAATTTATCACTCAATGGTTATAAAATACAAGTTGAGTAAACAATATGTGAATTGTGAAACCAGGCACTTGCACCACCAACTTTGAGCCGGCAATAATTTATTGGCGTGAGTAAATCTAGTCTTAGTTTGTTTAAACAAGTTATTGAATTTCAGATTATGAAGAATTGAATGGAAAGATTCTCAAGTCATTAATAAAATTAATAAATATTCTATGTTGTTATATGATAAAAAAATTATTATATATTTTACTATTCGCTATTATTATTTTACCAGTCAATTTTGTTAATAATTTTACCATTAATTTTTTAATTTGAGTATATTAGATCGATGAGTTAAGATTCCAACAAAGCAGTAACATGCCAACAAATTTAAACCTAACTTTTACAAACCAAGATTGTTTGTTTTCATCTTCATTTATTTTATTTTTATAACACGTTATTATTCCATTAGAAATTTAATAGATCAAATAAGTAAAAAAATACATTGTAAAATGCATGAGAAAACACATGACAGGTAAAATTAGGAAATAATAAAATGTGATATACAAGAACCAGAATTAGTGAATTGTGGGGCATGTGAGTTAGTTTAGGCCCTGCGCACTTGCAGAATATTTGGACCTATTTTTCTTATTTCATTTATCGAAAGTCAAAGTCAACTTCTCATTCATACCTGAAAATTTCATGTAGGTGCTATGCTAACTCCCATTCAATACCACATTCAAGAGTCACACAAACCAAATACTACTTTGATTCCAATTCTATGTGTATTGATATTTGAGGATAATACATATCATAAATAGTTTTTTATTTATTTATTTTGATTGAACTATTTTTATGCAATATCTCATTAATATGAATTACTATGGTTATTATAGGTGTAAAAAATAATGAATATTCCATTTTTATTTAAACTTTTGAAAATTAAAGTATGAATACATGTGAAGTGGAAGTAGTAATAATTAACTGGAAGATTATGTGTGGTTAATGAGCTTTGAAATTACATGCTCTGTGTAGACATATGTGGCTTATTGTATCATCAATCATTTCTCTCTTTTTTAAATAGGAAAAACTCAAAAAAGATGCAAAACTTTTCAAGAGAAAGAAAAGTCATTTTATAAACTTGAATAAATCTCCCAAAAGTTGATCCAATCCATAACTTTTTGTTTCATATATGTTGTAGTCTTTTTGTTGGTAAAGATAATTTGACCCTAATAGGGACATAATTAACATGTTTGGATGGATATATTTTCTAAAGTTCAAATTTAATCGATAAACAAAATTTTTTCTGCTGACTATTTAAATGTCTTAAATCATTATAATATCAATCAAAATTGTTTTTTATGATATTTTTTAAATTATGATGAAAAATATCCATAAAGAAAGATTATAACTATAGCAATAATCCACCACATAAAAATTAAATTATTAAAATGGATTAAAATATTTTTGTTTGATAACAGTTATAAGGTGTTTAAACTAATTCCAACTAAAAGTTAGACAATAATATGTTTATAATCTAATAAATGTATACGTCATGTGATACTTGTTATTTTATCTTTCTTTTATTTCATAATTACAAAAGATAAAGCAAGTTGTCAACTAATTATATAGTAGTACAAATATTATTTTCCTTACAAATTTTATAATATTAAAGTTGGATACGCAAGCCAACTACTAATTTGATAAACTAAACTAACAACTTTTTATTTCATTTGACTTCTTTATTTATTTCGTCAAGTCGTTTTTTGTAACTGAGAAAAAAAAAATTAATGGTGTTCGAATACAGATATAAAATAATATTATACTTTAAAATTGTTAATTTTTATAAAATAAATTTTATAGTAAAATAATTTTAAATATAAGATTAGTAATTTTCTTAATTTATCTAACTATATACTGTTTGATTAATTAAAAGCTATAAATATTATATTAGTTTAAAATTCTAATATATGTCCCTTTATATAGTTAATTCTAAAAAAATCATATATTATATTATAGATTTAATTATATTTTTCGTCCCTATATTTATAGTCAATAGTCAATTTGGTAAAGTGGTTTTTAAAAAATTCAATTTGGTCCCTAAGTTTTTTAAAATGTATTCAAAATGGTCATTTCTATTAAATATCACCAAACAACGGTGGTACTTATGTGGCACACACGTGTAAGTTACGTGGATTGTGCTTACATTACTGAATTAGGGTTTAGGTTATTCAAATTGGAGATTTCGAATTTCTGATTTAGGGTTTTTGATACGAGTATTGCTCCCCTGGTTGGATTTTGTGGTGCGCTTCCCTGCTTCAATTCCATTCGGAGGTGTGCTCCCCTCATTCGATTTTGTGGTGCGATCGTGAGTTACGATGGTGAGCTAAATCAGAAATTCGAAATTCCCAATTTGAATAACCTAAACCCTCTAATTCAGTATTCACTAAAGTAATGTAAGCATCATCCACCGTTACACGTGTCTGCCACATAAGCACTACTTAATGCCGCGTTTGGTGATATTTAAGAGAAATGACTATTTTGAATACATTTTAAAAAACTTAGGGACCAAATTGAATTTTTTAAAAACCATGGTACCAAATTGACTATTGGCTATAAATACAGGGACGAAAAAGGTAATTAAACCTATATTATAAAATAGAACAGAGATGAATAAAAGAGTAAAAGGAAACAAATGTTATGAGAATGAATAGTCTGAATATATACCAGCAGTACACTCATTATAGGTCTAGTTAAAGAGGGAAATAATCAATCAAATAAATACTAGAATCACAAAAAAAAAAAAAAGATTATTCACCTCTATAAAAAAAAATATCCCCTAATAATTAGAAAAGACACGATTAATATTAAGATTATTTTATAACACATTATTCATAATCCTTTAATATATTATTAATGGTTATAATTGTTTGTGATGATATTTCTATATGTTATATGTATGTTAGACCGTTTTTATTCTCTAAAATAATATTGTTATTTTTTTTATCTAAATAGAACATTATTTAAAATATTTAAATATTTTATTTAAATATAGCTTGTTTATTATTTGTAATCTAACTAGTTTTTAATTTTTTGAAAAACTACAAATAAAAAAATTGGTTTAATCAAATTTTAACTCACTTAAAAATTTAAATATTTTTAATTGATTCATATTAAAAAAAAATTAATATTAAGTTTTTAAAATTTTATTTATTTTTTATTAAGTTTATGTTATACGATGACGTGATCATTTAATTTTATAGTCTTAAAAATATTACTTCAACTAGATGATAAAAAAATTATCCTTTTAAAAAATGACATTGTTTTTAAAAGTACTTAATTTACGAGAGAATTAAAATTTAATATATTTTATTTTTATTTTTTACATAATTGACATAAAACAAACACTAAAAATTCAATTAAAAATATAAACTTTGTGGATATTGAATAGAGCATTTTTTTAGAAACTTAATTGAAAAATAATAAAATATTCAAAACTTACTTATTTTTTTAACTACAAGTCATTATCTTTTTCAAAGTAATTCAAATTGAAATATAAAATGTATATTAAAAATATTATTTATTAAGATGATAAAAAAAATCATAAGTTTAAATTAGAAAAATTAAATCAACAGAGAATACAAAATTGGCAGATAAATTTATAAATTTATGAATACTAAAAGCATATTAGTTAATTAATAATTAATTTGGTTTAATAGTTCATATAGAATTTATTTAAAATATTTTATTTTCGATTTTAATATTTTTAAAAAGTTTCAAATGTCGGTAGAATTATGACTTTTTTTTAATGATTACGGATAAAAATGAAGAGAAAAAAATGTGTGAAGTATGCTATATATATATATATATGATATTGACTAAAATTTAATTTTGAAGATTCCTATTTTGGAAAAAATTTGTGTAAGGTATGGAGCCAACCCTGTTGGAATATGATGTGACTGTGATGTGAAGTTATCACATGAATCACATTAAACCCGTGCCTCTCTAATAATGTTACCAACGCTCAAATAAAGAATAAATAGCTTTTCTATTTTTAATACATCAAATATAAATTCAATAAAATAAGTAAATTATGTATACATTTTAAATTAATTAAAATTAAAATTTAACTGAAAATGTAATATTTACTTTTATGCTATAAAATTTATTTAACTTTTAAAAAACACAACAAGCATTCTCCGTCGTTAGTTTTATTGTATTTGAAGGAAGAGTACATTTATTTTCCTTGGTAGTTTTATTTTTTTATCTCCATTCACATTCAAACCACCAAACCGGCAAAACTCATTTTAACTACAAGAAAAGAAAGTGTCAGAGATGGCAACTGTTTATTGTTAAATGAAGACCTATTTTATTTGTAAGTTACTATTAGAATTTCATTGATTAAGTGTTGTATAAGTTAACTTATGTTTAAAATTTTGACTTAATTATTTAAAGGACTCTCGTAGAAAGGAAATGTGAGATGATGTTTTTAATCACTTGGATGAGAAAAATGCTTATGTTTATTTTATGTCCAATAAAAAGAAAAAAAACAAAGTAAAAAGGATTAAAATAAAATAAAATAAAATAATATGAAATTGTTTCAATATGAAATTTGAGAAATAAAGTATTTTAAAGAGAAAATCGTAACAAAACACAAATATCCAAAACAAACAATACCTGATTTATTAAATTTAGTATCTTATCTGAACTACTAAAATATTTTAATCTAAAATCATATAAGTTTGTTTTTTTCATCATACTTATGATGTCTTTTTGTGGTAAGCTTAACAGTGAGATAGAAAGTGCGGCAATGTGTATGAGGCGGAAAGTGGAAGGTTCTTCCGACGGTGGGTTCTTCTCTCTCACTGCAGTGGAAGCCATTAATAAATGTTACTGTATCACTGTTGTTCAGTGCACTACCTTTTACTTCTTTATTTATTATTCATGATTTACTTGACCATAAAAAAAACAAAAACAAAAACAAAGGAAGAGAGCGAGTATGACATGGGTACCGTTTTCAACCCTTTCTCCAATGTGGGAGCCGTGTCTTCAACAACCACATCACAAGCGTGTATTCTCTCCGGTCAAATAAATACGTTTCGTCTTCTCCCGTTTTTCATGTCGCCACAGTGACACCCACTATCTCTTCTTCGCCCACAACCCAAAAAGCACAATCCTGTCCTTTATGTTTTCACCACTCCCACTCTCTAACCTCAACAGATTTCCACACCATGCCGGCCATGTCTATCTCCCTTCTGTTTCTCTTCTCTTTCCACAATCTCTTTTCCTTCGCGGCAAGTTCAAATATCAGGATCACGCACGATGTCGTCATCAGGGACAACGACCGCGAGACACTGGTGTCTGAGGAGCTCAACTTCGTCATGGGTTTCTTCGGTTTAGACAACTCCTCTTCCCGCTACGTCGGAATTTGGTACCACAACATTCCCGCCACACCGGTTATATGGGTCGCAAACCGCGACAAACCCATCAATGGCACCGGAGGATCCATCACTGTTGCCAATGATGGCAACCTCGTAGTCCTCGATGGAGCCAAGAACCTTGTCTGGTCCACCAATGTTTCCATCGATAGCAGCAATAAAAACTGCTCGGCGACGCTTCGTGACACTGGTAACCTCGTTCTCTCGAGCGAAAAGAAAGAGTTGTGGGAAAGCTTTGAGAATCCAACGGATACATTCATGCCTGGTATGAGGGTTCCAGTGGGGGCTGCAACTGGGAAGAGTGGCGGCTATGTGTTCTCTTCATGGAAATCGTCAACGGATCCTTCGAGGGGAAACTACACTATGGGGGTGGATCCTGAAGGGTTACCTCAGATAGTGGTTTGGGAAGGAGACAAAAGAAGGTGGAGAACGGGGTATTGGGATGGTATAACGTTTGAAGGGGTGTCTATGAGAGGAAATTTTCTTTATGGTTTTACGCTTAATGGGGATGGTAAAGGAGGTAGGTACTTCATTTATAACCCGTTAAACGGCACTGATAAGGTGAGGTTTCAAATGGGGTGGGACGGCTATGAGACAGAATTCAGGTGGAATGAGGATGAGAAACGTTGGGATGTGATTCAAAGAGGGCCTTCGCATGAGTGTGAGGTTTACAATAAGTGTGGGAGTTTCGCGGCGTGTGATGTGTCCCCTTCGGATTTACCTGTTTGTGCTTGCATACGAGGTTTTGAACCCAAGAGTAGGGATCAGTGGAATAAGGGGAACTGGTCCAGTGGGTGTACGAGGATGACTCCACTCAAGGCTCAGAGGAAGAATGTTACTTCCGCCGGCACTACTCAGGTTAGTGTTGGAGAGGATGAGTTCTTGGAGCGTAGGTCTATGAAGTTGCCGGATTTGGCACGTGTGGTTGGCACGAATGATTGTCATCAAGTGTGTTTGAACGATGATTCTTGTACGGCTTATGCCAATGTTAATGGAATAGGGTGCATGGTGTGGAATGGGGATTTGGTTGACATTCAACGTTATGATGGTGGAGGAAATACACTGCATATCCGTCTCGCTGATTCTGATTTAGGTAAGGTAATTAGTCCCTTAATTTTGTTCTCATAACATAATTATCATTTCAATTTTAATTTACGTTTATCAGTACATACAAATGTTTCATCTATGGCCTCACATGAAGAAAGCTTGTCTGTACTCTCATCCTGTTGCTATTTTGTTTCCAACATTTAAATCAATATACTGCGAAAAGAAAAAGAAAATAGTAGAATGAAAAATCTTGGTTGAACTTCTGTTTCAGCTAATTATCCATCTCAAGTTCTCAATCATTAGGATACATTGATTTTTATTGTCTATGAAGATTATCAGAAGCAAATAATCTTTTTGAATTTCTCAAGTTCTAATAACTCCGTATGACTTTTGTATCTTCAAATTATACAGATGATGGAGGTAAAAAGAACATCATTGCGATAATATCTGCTGTTGCGGCGGGGTTAATCTGCCTAGGAATCTTTGTGTGGCTGGTGTATAGATTCAGGGGTAAACTTAAAGGTTAAATATTCATAATTCATCTCCCCAGACTCTATTCTTTTTTATCAGATATTTGACGGCAAAGCTGTCCAATGTTATTTTTGGTATTGACTTGCGTGTTTTACCTATATTATTTCTACTTCTGCCTACAGTTTCCCCAGCTTCTTGTTGCAAGAATAGTGATGTACTGCCAGTTTTTGATGGAAGCAAGAGCAGAGACATGTCAGCAGAATTTTCAGGATCAGCTGACCATAGTTTGGAGGGCAGCCAACTAAGGGGGCCAGAATTTCCACTTTTCAATTTCAGTTGCATTTCAGTAGCCACAAACAATTTCTCAGAAGAAAATAAGCTTGGGAAAGGGGGTTTTGGCCCTGTCTACAAGGTATGCTTCTATTAAGCCCATCTTTTTAGTAATTAAAATAGGCTTTTCTAAAATGTAATGGAAAAAACCATTTGCTCCATTCACCAGGGAAAGCTTCCAGACGGAGAACAAATAGCTGTTAAGAGGCTTTCAAGACGGTCTGGCCAAGGTTTAGAGGAGTTCAAGAATGAAATGATGCTGATAGCCAAACTACAGCACCGAAATCTGGTTAGACTAATGGGTTGTTCTATTCAAGGGGAAGAGAAGTTGCTGGTATATGAATACATGCCAAACAAAAGCTTGGATTGTTTTTTATTTGGTATGTTTCTTCACATTAATCCTGTCCATTTCCTTGCGCATTTTAAATTAACATGAAAAGTGATTATTTGGTGCATTTGCTTAACACTTTTGCATTTTGTTGGTAAATATCATGACAGATCCATTCAAACAAACACAACTAGATTGGAGAAGACGGTTTGAAATCATTGAAGGCATTGCAAGAGGATTACTCTACTTGCACCGAGATTCAAGGCTTAGAATAATTCATCGAGATTTAAAAGCGAGTAACGTTTTGTTGGATGAAAGCATGAATCCAAAAATATCAGACTTTGGATTGGCTAGGATATTTGGTGGGAACCAGAATGAAGCCAATACAAATAGAGTAGTTGGTACATAGTAAGTATGCTTTGATTTTACTTGTATGTTAAGTCTTGTTAATTCTCACTTGGACCAGGCTAATCTTAATACATAAATCTGCTGCAGTGGTTATATGGCCCCTGAATATGCTATGGAAGGTCTGTTTTCGGTCAAATCTGATGTATATAGTTTTGGTGTATTACTACTAGAAATTTTGAGTGGCCGCAGAAACACCAGTTTTCGTCACACTGATGACTCCAGCCTCATAGGATATGTGAGTATCTACATCCTATTGCACTTTATTGGTTATGAATGTGAATTCTTTGTTTTGCTGAAATTTCTAACATGTCTAGAAAAACTAAGTGAGAGTTGCAACATTTTTATGACCAAGTTTATATGATGATGTAGGCGTGGCATCTTTGGAATGAACAGAGAGCAATGGAGCTAGTGGATCCATGCATTCGTAATTCTAGTCCCAAAAGCAGAGCTTTGAGATGCATACACATAGGGATGTTGTGTGTGCAAGATTCAGCAGCTCAGAGACCAAACATGTCTGCTGTGGTGTTGATGCTGGAAAGTGAAGCAACAACTCTTCCCACGCCTACGCAACCTTTGATTACTTCCATGAGGAGATCTGAGGACAGACAATTTTACATGGAGGGCCTTGATGTTTCAAATGATTTGACAGTCACAATGGTGGTAGGGAGATAGAAATCGAATCATTCTCTTTCAATTCTCTGTCACACATCAAACGTAAATATGGCTCATTTTTTTTTTTTTCCTTTTTCCCTCTTGGCCCTGCTGAAATTAAACTATAGTATACCCTTACATTGGAATACACTGTATATGTGACGAAAAAACAAGACAAATCTGCTCTGTTAATGTTTATAGAAGTACTTACTATTTATTCATCAATGAGATTTTCATTTCGACAATAAGATTCATACCAGAACCTTGTGAAATATAAGGCCAAATTTGATGAGCTAGATGAGTCATTGTTTGCAGGTGCTTGGTATCTATCATGTGTGTAGGTGTTGGTAAAATCTTGGGAGAACAATATTCATAATAATGCTTCTGCGTGTTCCACATGCATACTAAAAATCCGGAACTTCTGGCACATATAATCGTCCACAAACTACTCTTTCCTTTTGCACGTGATTTCTCCATTATTTTCGATTGCAGGAACTACTCCACAACACATTTTCATCGATTAACCATGCTTTAATTATAATTTTGCTTTCACATTTTACAAAACAAGTAACTTTGTTCTCTAAATTCTTTTTTTTTTCTTTTTCAACGTTTCAGTTCTTCCATTTTTAGTATTCAGAACTTTGGTCTCTTACACTTTTTTACATAATTTTGATCTTTAACTTTAATTATTCATAATTTTGTCCAATTTTTAGTTTAATTATTTATAGTTTTTTTATTACTATTGGATATAATTTTTTCTTTAATTCTTTAATTTATATAAAAGTATAGTTTTCCATTAAAAAGATTCTCGCTTAATTTCTTAGAAAACTAAACAAGCTAAGGAAAATCAGTAATATAAAAACGCATGTTGATCACTTTATTTTTTATATTAAAATTCACTTAGATATATTGAACTTACTTTCACTTTCTTTAAAGAAAAAACTTCATTTGATAGAACCTTCTTCCAAATTGCATGGTATTCAAATTTCCTACCCCATCATGCTCAAGTTTCAACAACTTTTTTATCTAAAAGCAAAATTTGTCCACAGAAAACAAAAAAAATATTTACTGCATTTGAATTACGTAATCATCGAAATACAAAATATTTTGTCCACACTCGAAAGCTATTTGAATTACGTAAACATAACAAGTGGTCAAAACAAAAACGTAACATCACTCAAGTTTTAACGTTTCTAATTTGGTAGCCGTAACAGAAGAAGAAATAAAGAAAATTACACTTACATCTTTGTCCATTCTAAACAAAGATTATATTAAATAATACTCATGTTTTTTAAATTTTAAAATAAATATTCACATTTATATACTAATAAAATGACAATCGTATGTTTTAGGTTGAAGGTAGTATGAATGTCTTTTGTGAATTTGTCTTACGTCTCATTTTTATAAAATCTTTTAGTAAATTTTCATCAAGAGACCTAACAGTGATATCAAAGTTTTTGTGGCGAAAGTAATAATTTAATTCTTTTAAAATAATTTTATTTAGTTGTATATATCTTTCAAATATTTTACTGTTTTGTATATTTAAAAATTTATAAAAAGAACATATGTTTATGACTTATAATTTTTTGTATTTTATTATACCACATGATCTTGCACTAGTGCTAAATGGTTATATAAAAGCCTTCTTTACATTTAAAAATGACAAAGAAAATGAAAACAAAATAAAGAGTTTAATATACACTGTTGGTGAAATATATCTACATTAAAAATTTTGTTAACCATATTTCATTAATATAACGTGATAATAAATTTTAATTAAATCTCATGTTGGATCGAGATGTTTTAAACAAGGAGAAAAATGACTAAATTCTATTAGCATAAAAAAATTCTATGATGCTCTTAATCACGAATAATAATTTTATTATTTACAGCAAAATTACTTTACAACTAATATATATGAACACTGTTTTTGTGTGAATGGAAGATATAAAAAATGCATACCGAAATAAACTTACACACTAAAGTCAAAAAGCGAGTCAAAGAGTTAATAGTATTCGATGGGTTACGATTTATGATTGTTTCTTCTCAGTTCACATAAGTATTTATTTAGTTATAATATGTATATTTCTTTTAATTATCATGAAATATTTTTAACAGACTAATACATGGTAGAAACTGAAGCAGAAATATAAGAATTAAAAGCTATGTAACACAGATACGGATATGAACACGGAGATACGTATAATCTCTAAAATGTAGGACACGAGACACGAATCTATGTATTATATAATTTTGAATTATATATATTGAAAATAAATATTTATGTGTAAAAGTATGTTTCAGATTCTTTATGAAGATATTTTTCATGACTGGTTCAAAAGAATTTGTTCCTTATTTTTCTAATCATAATAAAAATTTATACAATAAATTTGAGTTTTTAGAAAATTATTATATTTATACCTTTTAAAATTGTGTTATAGAATCGTGCTAGAATTTTCAAAAATCCAACAAATATTTTTTGAATTGAACATTTAACCAATAAGTATCCTACGAGTGTTGTACGAGTGTCGACATGGATACGCTCATTTAAGTGAAGTGTTCGAGCCTCATAGATTAGAAGCCATTTTTTATTTTCACAATTTTATTTTATTTTTTAAATAAAATTAAATATCACTATGTTTGAAGAAAAAAATTTAAGGCATATTAGTAATATTACTAATATTAGCTTGGTTTTGTTGGAGTCCGGTGTGGGTTTTTGGTGGTAAAAAAAGGTGACATAAATAGATTTGGTGACCTAATTGGGCCGCCACTAGTATTACATTTGGAACAAGAAAAAGTCATCACCCAACCCAAAACTAAACCATAGTTACCTTTCTGCATTAATTATTATTCTCACCCCTCACCCTTTACACACCAAAGAACCTGTAAAGTCAGCATGATTACATTTATAACAAATACTAACCAGTATTCTAAAAATAACAGTGTTTCAAAAAGGAAAAATAACATGCATCATAAAAAGTCATGAGTTGTGACTTGTGAGTCTTTGGGATGGCTAACCATATTCACACTGTTGACTGATGAAAAACAAGAGTCGCATAAAAGTGATTGTTGCAAGATAACAACAGCTACTTCTTCTCTTTTCAAATTTGGGAATTCAAAGCCTTGTTCAAAAGGAGAAACACCATAGACCAAGAAGAATGCCACTGTCAATGACGGGTTCAATTTGCTTTTCTTAATTTCCTCACCACCCCACACCATACCAGAACTATGAAACTTTTATTTATCTTCCTTACCAAACACTTCATCGTTCTCCCTCTGCAAACATAACATGCCAGGTTTCTTTTTCTTTCTCTTTTGCTTCTTGGCATTACACATCACAATTTCATTCTCCTCAGACACTTTAACCCCAACACAAACTCTTCTAACCAACCAAACCCTGGTTTCACCAACCCAAGTCTTTGCTCTGGGCTTCTTTTCCAGGACCAATTCCTCTTGGTACTTAGGCATATGGTACCACAACATCAGCAACGGACCCGTAGTATGGGTGGCCAACAGAGACAACCCTCTCCACAACTCCACAGGATTTCTAACCATCGGAGAAAACAAAAACATGGTTCTAACAACTCCATCAGGGGAACCCGTTTGGTCCTCCAATGTCACCAAAGCCAACAACCCCATTCTTCAGCTTTTGGACACGGGAAATCTAGTTCTCAGAGAAGCAAACGTAACCGACCCCGCAAACTATCTCTGGCAAAGCTTCGATTACCCAACAGACACACTCTTACCTGGGATGAAAATGGGGTGGAACCTAGACACTGGCGTGGAGAAACACTTAACCTCGTGGAAAGTAGAAGGAAAAGACCCTTCAAGTGGTGATTACTCTTTCAAGATAGATCCTCGTGGAATACCAGAAATTTTCTTGATGAATGAAAATGATAGAATATATAGAAGTGGGCCTTGGAACGGTGAGAGATTCAGTGGGGTACCAGAGATGCAACCCGACACTGATTCCATCATGTTTGATTTTTCATACGATAACCATGGTGTGCACTATTCCTTCTCCATTGGGAACCGCTCTATTTTGTCGAGGCTAGTTGTGACTTCGGGTGGTGTACTTAAGCGTCGTACTTGGGTGCCAAGCAGCAACACATGGACCACCTTTTGGTATGCACCTAAGGACCAGTGTGATAATTTCAAAGCGTGCGGTTCTAATGGTTTGTGTGACTCAAACGCCTCGCCGGTGTGCACCTGTATGAGAGGGTTCAGTCCGAAGAACCAGCAGGCGTGGAGTTTGAGAGATGGGTCTGAAGGGTGTGTGAGGAACACGAATTTGGATTGTGGGACTGACAAGTTTTTGCATTTGGAGGACGTGAAGTTGCCTGAGACAAGTAGTGTGTTTGCGAACAGGAGCATGAACCTAGAAGAGTGTAAAGATTTGTGTCGCAGGAATTGTTCTTGCACTGCTTATGCCAACATTGAGGTCACAAACGGAGGAACCGGGTGCGTCACGTGGAGTGCTGAACTCATAGACATGAGAAAGTATCCCAGCGGTGGACAAGATCTCTTTGTCAGATTAGCAGCTTCTGATGCAGGTACCTTCACACTAAACATTATTTAACGTTTTCACCTGTTTCTTTGCTTTTATTATTTTAAACACTATTTGGGAAAATAAATATATATAATCACAGAATGATGCTTGCTCATCTGTTTTATTAAACAATTGTTTCTGTGTTTTCTTCCAATCTTCCATACTCTGTTTCATACCAGTTTGGTTTGTTGGTTATTAGAAATTAGGCTAAGGTCATTCTGATATAAATTTGTTTATGGAATTGACATTGCTAGAATAAATTAGAAAAGTGTTGATCTTCAAAAATTTATCTTCAATTAGTAAGATACCATAGAATGGCTTTGTATAACAAAAATAAGCATGATTAATCCTGAATGAACGAAAAGAAATAGTTGTTGACGTTGGAAAATTTTTGGTCAATTTTTTGGCATTAAATTTGAGCAAGATTCTTTTTTCAAATTCTTGGTGCCGCCCTAAACTTGTTTGACGTGTGATGTGGCTTCTAACGAAGGAAAGGAGAAAAGAAGAAGTATGTGTCTGCCTGTGGGAAAATATGAACGCAATTACATTTCTTCACTCACCCTTTTCATTCCATTGGTTGGGTGACCTAACTGAGTAAATTAAAATTCTGTAATCTTTCTAGATTCTTTTTTTCTTTCTAGAATTTATTGGTCCACTCACTTCTCTTATATGGGCCCTACGGGAATTGTGGGCCGACGTTTTTGACTCGTTGCGTTTTCTTTTGGGCGCATACCAGTGCTATGTTCTTTCTCAATCAATGCCTATATTCACATTTGTCACATCTACATTTAAAATTTTGTAACAAGAAATGTCATTGACCGAAATGTTGAATTTATTTCACAGCTAGATAACTAGTTCTGCCTATTTGTTCATATTTGAATATGGGAAGCGAAATGGAGAGTTTGAATAGGATTAGGAAACACGTTTATCCTTGATGAAAGTGGGTCCTGGACCATGCTAAGTTCATAGGTTGGTAGGTTTTGGAGCATGTGAACTTTGAAAATTAGAAAAAGATAAGGATCTGTTTAATGAATATCACCTGCACTCAGAAAAGCTTATTTTTATACATTTCGGTGGGAGTAGGCGGCATTTCAAAGCTGCATATGTCTACATCAAAGCAAGCCAAATTCTCTTTCTTTTCTTCACCTTTTTGTGAATTTGTTTTTTAATGTTTCATTTTGTTAGGGAAATAAAAAATGCATCATAGAAAACTAAGCTAATTTCATCAGTCTCCTTGAAGTGAATTTGTATAGCTAATCTGACACGTTACGTTTCTGCATAAGTGTAGGTTCTTCCAAATTGTTTAACTGAAAGTGTTGCATAATTTTCTGTCTTGAATGTTTTAGTTATGTTGAGTCATCATCTAATTTTTAACTTGCTAGTATTTACTCTACAAAACCTATTTTCTACCACTTAGAACAAATATTAAGTGGATAAATGTACTAAAAGAAACCTATGCATCACAGATGACACAGGATCTGCAGGTGGCTCTCACAAGACAAACCATATCGGCGAGATTGCAGGAATCACAGCTTCTGCAGCTGTAGTAATTGTGGGATTGGTTATGATTTTCTGGAAGAAGAGAAAAGTGTTAAGTATATCGAATTTGAAGACTACCCCCAGAGGTAATGTCCTTGTCCACATGAAGTTAAGTAAATGGTATAAACGTTGTTGTGGCAGATGATAACATATTTTGGTTCTTGCCACAAAACCAGGTTCTTTCCAAAGAAGTAGAGAGTTGCTAACAAGTGACGGGGTATTTTCAACTAATAGAGAAAACTCGGGAGAAAGGAACATGGATGACATAGAGTTGCCAATGTTTGATTTTAATACCTTGACAATGGCCACAAACAACTTCTCTGAAGAAAATAAACTTGGACAAGGAGGGTTTGGTATTGTTTACAGGGTAGGTTTGTTTTTTATAGCTCTCATAATAACCCATACAGAAAACCATACTAATGGGAGTGCTTGTGTGGCAAGCAGGGAAGGTTGATGGAAGGCCGTGATATTGCTGTCAAGAGGTTATCAAAAAACTCCGTGCAAGGAGTTGAAGAATTTAAGAATGAGGTGAAGTTAATTGTCAGACTTCAACATCGAAATCTTGTTCGGCTCTTTGGATGCTGCGTTGAGATGGATGAGAAGTTGCTAGTGTACGAGCACATGGAAAATAGAAGCCTTTATTCCATTTTGTTTGGTAATTTTTAACATTCTACACCTGAGATCTTTTGTTTTTTCAATGCATGCATGTTTTGCTTGATCTGGTCTTATCTTTTTATCTGAATGCTTTTGTAATAAATAATGTTCCAGACAAAGCCAAAAAACACATGTTGGACTGGAATAGACGCTTCAGCATTATATGTGGCATAGCTAGAGGGATACTCTATCTGCACCATGATTCCAGACTCAGGATTATCCATAGGGATCTCAAGGCAAGCAACATTTTACTTGACAGTGAAATGAACCCAAAGATATCAGACTTTGGGATGGCTAGACTTTTTGGCGCGAATCAGACAGAAGGAAACACATTGAGAGTTGTTGGAACATAGTGAGTACCACTTCATTGCAAACAATACTCTCTACAAGACCAAATATGCTGACATTATTATTTGTATATTTTTCTTGTGCACAGTGGTTACATGTCTCCTGAATATGCTATGGACGGGACCTTCTCAGTGAAATCTGATGTTTTCAGCTTTGGAGTTCTAGCGCTGGAAATTATAACTGGGAAGAAAAATAGAGGATTCTATTACTCAAATGATGACATGAATCTTCTAGGGAATGTAAGTGAGGGTGGTTCATGAATTAGAGTGATACTTAGTTGATAATATCATATTCCGTTAATAAACAATTGGTGGCACTTTCTTGTTGTAGGCATGGAGGCAGTGGAGAGATGGCAGTGCATTGGAACTTGTTGATTCATCACTTGGTAATTCATATTCACCAGCTGAAGTTCTCAGATGCATACACGTTGGACTCTTGTGTGTCCAAGAACGTGCAGAAGATAGGCCAACAATGTCTTCAGTGATGTTGATGCTGAGTAGTGAATCTGCATTAATGCCACAACCCAGAAACCCTGGGTTTTCCGTAGGGAAGAATCCTGCGGAGACTGATTCTTGTTCAAGTAAGCAAGATGAATCATGGAGTGTGAACCAAGTCACAGTCACATTGCTAGATGCTAGGTAGTTAAAAGAAGCATGACATCACCTAGCACATTTGTATATTCCTTGAAACATAGAAGTTATACTGTAAATTTTCCTTCCTCTGATAGTTGCGGCATCTTTGAGATCTACTTTGATCTTGTTTTGGTGTAATATGCAAGAGACACAGTGAAAACCATACTCCTTAAAACTATTCAAAGAAAACTTACTTCACTGTTGGAGAACCTTTTACATATACTCTTCCCATCACTGAAACTTGGACACTGTGAGAACCTGAGAGCTACTAGGCGATCAACAAAGACTTTTAGGATAGTTGAAAACTCTTCCCGATTCTAAACAAGAATAATAAGGCTTCTCAATTTTTTCACTACGAATGATGAAAGAAAAAAAAAATGATAGCTGAGTCTGTTATTCATGTAGACTATATTAATTCACGTGTGATAAAATCAAAATTCCTTTAAGATTCATCTTATGTACCAAACTATGCTAGAAACAAATACGCTGTTTCTCAAAGTAAACTATAGTCTTTCTCCTATTGTCATCACTAGCAATAGCAATGGCCTCTACACCCTTTCAAGCAATTGGACTAAACAGGCTTAATATTGCAAACACCATTCATCCCACACCCTCCATACTCTTATTACACAGAGATTGAAGCTCTCTTACAATTTTTTCGAGTTAAGAAAATAAGATATATTTAAATTGTTTTTTACTTTAATTCTAAATTATAAGATATGAGATTATTGAATGTAATAAAAACAATAACTAATATATATTTAATTATTTTTTCATTATGTTTTTAATGTCTAAATTTTGGAATAAATGTTTTTGTTCTTTAGATATAAGTTTAATTATTTTTTTTTTCTCTGCTGATAAAGTCCAGAAGCATTAGTAATGGGCTTCCGTTGGGCCAGTTATTCTCTTTGTAACTACCACTGTCTTAGACATAGTTTTCTTATATATACACCTACGATTTTACTATTTGAACATAGTATTCACTTTTTATTGTTACGAAATGCAATTCATTTGTGTTTTTCATTCTGTTTCATCTTCTCTGTTTTCTCTCTTCTTCCTCATTCCACTGGGGTTCTTCACGCTCTGTTCTTGTTCTCTTTGTTGCTTTGCCTACGCGGTTCTTGATCTATGAAACCTTGTGATCAAGCATATTATCTACATTAAGGAGCAAAAGTCATTTTGGCGTATAGGTTTTTAAAAAATTTCAATGTGGTTTCAATGTTAAAATTATGTAAGTTGGTCCCTTATACATAAATTGGCATAAGAAATTAGAGTATACACACACACGTGACGAATACCTAGAAACTCTCATCCAATATTCCCAAGTTTCTGACGTTGTTGGCACTGCCTACACAAGTTAGTGGAAAATAGAGATTGTAGATGCAGAGAAAGGCAGAGAAAGGGGATGCTGGAAAAGAAAAAAAAAAAAAAGAAACAAACAAGTTTTCGAGACTTCCAACATTGTATTATTTAGGAAACAATGGACTGCTATATATTTGTTAATTGGTAGAGTTTGGTAAAATGTCTTTGGTGCTATCAACATCTTCCACCTCTTCCAGCTTTCATTGACTAACAGTCTCTGCAGTTGCTTTCACTCTACATGCCACGTTAAAATATTGCACTATTTAGTTGTGGAACATGATTGACTGAATAAGATGGATTTCTGGTAACAAATTTCAAACTATGTCCCGTCTTTCTTTCTTGTTCTTGCTGTTGTTCCAATGCTGTCTCAACATTAAAGGTTGGTGTTGTTGAGTCTGATGACCTAATGTTGACGTTGCTCTCCAATATTTCATGCTAATTTTATATACATTATTTTACATCTTCATTTTCAAATGTGCTTTCTTTTCTAGTCATCACCACAGTTTAACTGAATATTATATGCTTGAAAATTTGTGTGTTCTTAACAGTTTTTATATTTTTATTTTCAATTTTTTTTCTCCTACTATTAAAATGTCTTTTATTATCTTTTCCATTCATATCATTATGAAAACAACTAATATTTTGCGTTTGATTATGACTTGAGGTCAGAACATTTTGAATTAAAAAGTGTTGAATTTGAATTGCTGTGAAACTGAAACATGTCCTATAGCAAAGAACTCAGATATAACATATCACTAATGTGCTGCGATGTTCAGATCCTCGGCTCGAACTTGCATTCTGTACACAAGTTCATATTTTTCACTAATTTGTTTGTGATGTTAAATTGCAAATTAGTTTATAAAGACTTTAAAAATTCAATAACATAGGATTGTGACACTTTTGAAAACATAAGATCGCACTAAATGAATTTCTTATACAGTTGCACGTTGGTTTAGAAAAACAAAACATTTCATGTAATCTTTCAAAAAGAAAACAGGACCCTCAAGGTACACCTGCTCCCAATTATAGAATTCTTTTGCTTAATTTAACGAACCCATTAAATTCACAGAGGGGTCTAGATAAGATGTTTATCGGGAACAGTGAGATTAAAGAACCAAAGTTTTCTTTTATAAGTAGTAACGTGAAAGGATGAAATTACTCATGGAGAAAACCAAGTTCACCCTTTTATTTCTTGTTACTTGTTGCTATTTCATATCCTTGTTTCCTACATCTTTGGAAGCAGAGGATGAAATAACTCCTCCACAAACCATTAGTGGCAACCAGACACTAGTCTCACCTTCTCAAAATTTTGAACTGGGTTTCTTCAGTCCTGGCAATTCAACTCACATTTATCTTGGAATATGGTACAAGCGTATCCCAGACCAGACAGTTATTTGGATTGCAAATAGAGACAAACCACTAGTTAACTCTGGTGGCTCCTTGACATTCAGTGGTGATGGCAAGCTCATTCTTCTAAGCCACACGGGAAGTGTTGCATGGTCCTCAAACTCATCTGGACCTGCAAAAAATCCAGTGGCACAGCTTCTAGATTCCGGAAACTTTGTGTTGAAAGACTATGGAAATGAGAGATTTTTGTGGGAGAGTTTTGATTACCCATCTGACACATTGATACCAGGAATGAAACTAGGTTGGAACTTCAAAACTGGCTTGAATCGACTCTTGACTTCATGGAAAACCACTTCTGATCCTTCTCCAGGAGAATACACCTACAGTGTGGATCCACGTGGCCTTCCTCAGCTTTTCCTTCACAAGAGAAACAAGCAGGTCTTCAGAAGTGGACCATGGTATGGACAACAATTCAAAGGTGACCCGGTTCTCAGTGCAAATCCAGTTTTCAAACCCATATTTGTGTTTGATTCTGATGAAGTGTCTTACTCCTATGAGACCAAAGACACCATCATTTCAAGATTTGTGCTCAGTCAGTCTGGTTTGATTCAGCATTTTTCATGGAATGATCAACATTCAAGTTGGTTTTCTGAATTTTCAATTCAAGGGGACCGTTGTGATGATTATGGCCTTTGTGGTGCTTACGGTTCTTGTTACATCAATACCTCCCCTGTTTGCAAGTGTTTGAAGGGTTTTGAGCCTAAGCTTCCGCAGGAATGGGAAAGGTCTGAGTGGTCAGATGGATGTGTTAGAAAAAACACAGAGGTTTGCAGCAATGGAGATGCATTTCAGCAGTTTACAGGAATGAAGCTTCCAGATGCTGCTGAGTTTCGTACAAACTACAGCATCAGCATTGATCACTGTGAGAAAGAATGCTCTAAGAACTGCTCCTGTGTTGCTTATGCAAACCTGGATATAAATGCAAGCGGAAAAGGTTGTATTGCATGGTTTGGGAATTTATTTGATATAAGAGAGGTTTCTGTGAATGGACAAGATTTCTACCTGAGGGTTGCAGCTTCAGAAGTAGGTAAGAACATTGAAGGTATGTGCTACCAATCCATGTCATGTTTTAGTCCAATTTTAGCAGTCACCAGAAATTTAGCTCACTTGTTTTTTGAGTAAGCCAACAAATACTTATTATCATATTAAAGATTCTTTAATAAAAGCAATTTCAATTTTTCTCAAAATATGTTTATATATTGTATGTTTTGTCTTTATATGTGGTGTCAGGTTCAAATGCTGACGGAAGTAAAAGGAAGAAACTCATACTGTTTCCTGTGGCTGCATCTGTAACTTCAACAATTATTGTATCAACATTGTGGTTGATAATTAAGAAATGCAGAAGAAATGGAGGTAAATATAAGTTGTAGTTCTAGTTTGAGAAGATAAATCTGTCGTACTTTTTAAACCGTAGGGTCCTTTTATTAGCATTACTGATTAATCCTTGGCTATTTGCTTCTGTAAGCAGCCAAACAGACCGGTAGTCAGTTTAGTGTTGGCAGAGTCAGGAGTGAAAGGAATGAATTTGAACTTCCAATGTTTGAGATTGCCATGATTGAAGCCGCCACTGGGAATTTCTCTAGTTACAACAAGATTGGAGAAGGAGGATTTGGTCCTGTATACAAAGTAAATTACTCTCTCTTTGTGTGGTTAATTATTAAAAAAAAAATATTCCAAACAATATCACATACTAGTCTCTAACAATGTTGCACGATAGGAAAATGCACATTTATCCAATGATCTCTCTGATTTATTTTGTCTGTAACATCTGAGATCTCAAAATAGTATCATGTTGTTTAAAGAGTAAAATTTGTGTACACCCCCAACTGTGCAAAAACCGTTGACATTCACCATTTCTCTCAATCTCCTATTTTCACATCATATCACATCTATACTTCTTTATCATCTATCAGTTTTCTTTCTGAGTGTCTACTACTGTTGGCTGTCCATGCATCGTTTTCCTTCAGTAAGTAATTTGAGTTTTCTACTAGTTGTTCAGTCTAAATATTCAAAATGACAGTAAAACTTTCCACTTACCAAGCAAACAAGTCTATCGATTCCGTTTTCCTACGAGAAAGGCTATTTGCCCTCAGTTTTACAACAATAATAATATCTTGGTTCTGTTGGATTTGTAGGGTCAACTTCCATCAGGACAGGAAGTAGCTGCGAAAAGGCTATCAGAGAGTTCTGGACAAGGCCTGCAGGAGTTCAAGAATGAGGTCATTTTGATCTCCCAACTTCAGCATCGAAATCTTGTCAAGCTTCTGGGTTGTTGCATTGACGGTGAAGATAAAATATTGATCTATGAATACATGCCAAACGGAAGCTTGGACTCCTTATTATTCGGTTGGTCAATCAACTATTCCAAAATCACATCTACACATAGAAACACGTACTTTGAGCAAACACATTTCACTTGATCATAATATACTGTATAACACAAGCAATATTCTGAATCAGATGAAACCAAGCGTTCTGTGCTCAGTTGGGAGAAGAGGCTAGACATAATTATTGGCATTGCTCGTGGAGTTCTCTACCTTCACAGAGATTCAAGACTGAGAATCATCCATAGAGACCTGAAAGCAAGCAATGTTCTTTTAGACAGTGAAATGAATCCAAAAATTTCTGACTTCGGAATGGCAAGAATGTTTGGTGGAGATCAAACTGAAGCAAAGACCAAGAGGGTAGTGGGAACCTAGTAAGCACAACGACACATGACTTAACTTTCCACAGTTTTTCTGAACTTAACTGCTAAACTCATTTTACTCTCTGCACTTGTTACAGTGGATATATGGCCCCCGAGTACGCAATAGATGGACACTTCTCTTTTAAATCGGATGTTTATAGCTTTGGGGTTTTACTCTTGGAGCTGTTGAGCGGGAAGAAAAACAAAGGGTTTGTTCACCCAGATCACAAACTGAATCTCCTAGGCCATGTGAGTAAATTGGTCAGTTATGAGTTTAGAGTTATTTAAGAAAAGTTGAGTATGTGTGAGTGTTGTTTTTGGTTAATTAGTATTATAATCTGATGAAAGGAATAACTTGGAAACATGGTAGGCATGGAAGGTATGGAATGAAGAAAGGGCGTTGGAGGTGATGGATCCATTGGTTGGGAAAAAGTTTCCGACATGTGAAGCTCTAAGGTGTATAAAAGTGGGTCTGTCATGTGTTCAAGAGTTCCCAGAAGATAGGCCAACAATGTCATCAGTTGTTTTGATGTTGGAGAGTGAGAGTGTGTCGATCCCTCAACCCGGAAGACCAGGATTATATTCGGAGAGATTTTTCTCTCAGACGAATTCATCATCAAACGCTCCACTCAACTCTGCTTCCAATCACACAACTGCTACTTCGCTAGAGGGTCGTTGATTCCTTAGTAACAACACTGTGCAAGTTAAACATGCATGAAGTTTTCTTTCTGATTCAAAATTAAGCAGATAATGGGAATCATCATGCTTACACTTCTGAAAGTTCTTATTCCTTTAATCACTCCGGCTTAATTGAATCACTGGGATGCCAACATTGTTATCATTAAGTAATATATAATATAATTAAAAATATTTGTTCAACTTAAGGTTATTGAATAATGACAAATATTTGTTCAACTTAAGGTTATTGATTAATTTGTAGAGGTGAGATAATTATGAATATTTCGGAAATTTCACTTCATTCCGTTTCGTTATGGGCTATTATCATGATTTGGCCTGAATTGGAACACGTCCCATCTAAGGCCTGCACAATACAATACTGTTATATTATTAAAATCGGTTGTTAAAAGGGAGTATTCATATTAGGAATGTTAATTTTTTTTTGTTTAATTAATTTACCGATTAGGTCATAAAATTGGTAGTGTCCATCTAGTACATGAATGGTGATACATTAATACCACTTAAAAACAAAATACATTTATTTAATATCACTAAAAGACAAAAACATTCATTTACTTTTAATATAAAATCATAATATATATTATTATCCTATTAAAATTAGTTATTAGGTGGGAGTATTTTTTTTAAGAGGGTCAAAGTAATATTTTCCATCAGGTACATGTATATTAATTATTTACGTTGGAATCTTAACTAAGGATGAAAAAATGAGCTCGGTCCATAAATTTGAGGACTTAAACATACTTAATCTATAAGCTCACCACTGACTAGCTCATTTCTAAATGATTTTTTTACCTTACTTATTGTAGTTTATTTCTATTTATTAGTTACAATGCTTCAGATTTTGGGTAATTATAAATCCATGGAATCAACTCTTTTTTTTTGGCCTTCAAGCAAACCCACCTTGGATTAGTGGGTTACAAAGTGAATTTAGATCATCAAAACGAATGTGTGGTTCAAATAGAAGTTTATTTAATTGGTGGGTGAGGCTTGGTTAACGACATATAAAAATAAAAAGCTAAGTAACTTATCTTTTGAAATGAGCATGAACTCATATTGCACTTTAAGATGAATTAACATGTTGTTAACCTGGGATCATTAGACAAAAATAAATAAATGATGAAGTTATTGAGACTAAGATTCCCTTTTGAGTGTTAATTAAGTTTGTGCATAAACTAATTGAGAAATGAAGAGAGAAAAAACCTCTAATAAGCCTTTTAATTATAAAAATTTAAAAGCTGAACTTGACGGGACTTATCTAACTAACATGACTCGTGGATTATAGAAATGAAAATTAGATGGATTACCCATAAAGTTTAAAAGCCAAATTATTATTGTATCCATAAACAGCCGAATTATACGAGTGAAATTGGAGGATTTGAAATCATTGCCATTCAAAATAGTTTTAAAAAAATAGAGAAGAAGTTTTCTTGGCACATCGAAGTCATAGAAGTATGTTACAATAATGTCTAATAATAAGAAATTAGAAATCATGAGTGAACAAGGACGTCATTTCAACTACTCCACGTTCGTGCTATGTTTGAGTTTGACCCACCAATCATGCATCACCCACCATGTCTTGGATTAATTAAAAGATGTAACGTATAATAAAATATAAAATAATTGACAAAGACAATAATGATCCAATAAATAAGTTGTTGTACAGTTAATTAATTAACTACTGAGTTGAATAATTCGTTTGTATGATGTGGATCAGAGTTCTTCGTTTCTTGCTGAAACATTTATTTCCCTTTCTCTTGTTTTCTGTATTGAACTTTTCTTAAACGTACGCCATTCCAACAACAACAACAACCATAATAATAATACTGTAATAAGTTACAGTATAAGACTAGGTACGTAGTTAAGGTTTCATTCACCAACACCTTCTGGTTTCCATAGAGACAAGACATTAGCAGTTACTACCAATGGCTACCAAGGTTTATATTATGTAAGACATTCTAACTCTCTTCTTTTTTGTCCTACTTTGATGGTTAAGTTGTGACCAATACTCCATTTTCATTGGCTTAGATTCTTGATTTTGTTCTTGTTAATCACTTCATAATCCATGAATTCTGGGTCTGCTTTATTTTTTCCATACAGAATTAATGATTGATGGTATGGTTTTACTTTCTTTTTCCACATTGTTGATTTCTTTATCTTGTTTTCCAGTTGTGGAGTTAATCTCTTATAAGCTTCTCTTCCCAGTTCTTTGTCAGAGTATTAGATTTAGTATTTGTTTAGATTGATGAATTGGGAAGGTGTGGTGAGTGAGTCTTCAGTAGTAGTAGCTGCTGTAAGTTCTAGACTTTTCAACAGTTTATGTCTTACTTGTGAAGAATTTTCACCACTGAACCTAAATTCAATCTATGAATCTTTACCTCGTCATCTCCTTACGGTATTTGAAGCAATCAAGGTTTTTGTATTGATGTAGAACAGCTCCCTAATATCTGATGCTGTTTTTGCCGTTCTTGAAATTTTGGGAATTCTGATGTTTCTTACCAGAGCAGTATTGGAAAGTGTTTCTCCTTTGAAAGCTGTTTGAGGGTGGGAAGGAATTAATAGCTTTTCAATCCTTACAATTGCAGCCAAGGAGGAAAAAAACTTTTGCTTAGATCTGTTTTCATTTCTTTGTCCTGTTCTCCTATTTCAGCTTTTGAAAGAAATAAAGACAGGATTTTGGGAGTAGACAGGGAATGTTTAAATTCTTGAACTGTATTTCATATAAATTGATTTAGCCTCTCCTTTTTAATCATAACTTCAAAAACAAAAGAACAAAGATTCAGAATCTTGACTCTGAAATTTGGGGAGAAGAGGGGTTTCACAATGGCAATTGGTGAATTCCAGTTTCCATTATCTCAAAAATGACTAAGCTGTAAAGTGCAGTAGTCATTTCTTGAAAGAACTGTTGTCTGGTAGAGAGTTTCTAAACTAACTCCATCAGTTTCTAATAAATTTTTATTATCATAAGACCAATAATAGTGTACCTATCTGTTGTAAAAGTTGTAGTTATTATATAATTTATTTCTCTATCCCTAATCTGATTGGAATTTGCCTTGCATGTTTAGTTATTATTCTACTTATGGACATGTTGAGAAGCTAGCTAGAGAGATAGAAAAAGGGGCTGCTTCTGTGGAGGGAATAGAAGCAAAACTGTGGCAGGTTTGTAAACCTTATTTCATTTTCATTCATCCATAAAGTGCTCACTTATGACACCTCTTTTAACAGCTCATAATGTCATTACGTGATGATATGAAAGAAACTTCTAATTTGGTAACAACCTTTTTCAATCTTGAAACGATTGAGGCCATGTCAGCAGAGTGTTCAAATATTTATGGCAATATCTTTAAAATGATCTGGCCATGTTACACTGTTCATGTAATTCGGAAGAAAGAAGGAATTTCCCTTATTCACTTTCATTCTTTGTATCTAAACATACAGGTACCTGAAACATTGCCTGAAGAAGTACTTCAGAAGTTGGGAGCACCACCAAAGAGTGATGTTCCAGTCATTACTCCCCATGAGCTTCCTGAGGCTGATGGCTTTTTGTTTGGTTTTCCTACAAGATTTGGATCTATGGCTGCCCAATTTAAAGCATTTTTTGATGCAACTGGAGGCCTATGGCGTTCACAATCACTAGCAGGAAAGCCTGCAGGCTTCTTCTATAGCACTGCTTCTCAAGGAGGTGGTCAAGAAACTACCCCGTGAGTCACTGAATTCTTCTTTAATTCCCTTGTTTCTGTTTCTGTTTCTGTTTCTATCAGTGCTAATATGCAGCTGAGAAAAGCAATAGAAAAGTTAGTGACAGTTTGCTTTTTGATTGTGCAAACAGGTTGACATCTATTACTCAACTTGTTCACCATGGAATGATTTATGTGCCCATTGGATACACATTTGGGGCTGGCATGTTTGAGTTGGAGAACTTGAAAGGTGGCTCCCCATATGGTGCAGGAACTTATGCTGGGGATGGCTCAAGGCAGCCTAGTGAGTTAGAATTGGCTCAAGCTTTTCATCAGGGAAAGTACTTTGCAGGCATTGCCAAGAAGCTCAAGGGATCTCAATGAGTTTTATCCTCCATACATACTCTGCATCCATTACCGTTTTCTCAAATAAAGAAATACGTTTCAAATACAAGTGAGAATAAATCATTACCTTCATATTACCTTCATGTCTAGTTATGTTGTTCCTATCAAGAATATTGACGATCTCAAACCTAGAACATTCAGTTGAGTTGAGGTTGTTTAAATTTTAAGATAGTCACCGAGTTTCATGGTCACCAAAAAAAAGAGGGGCTCCACCACTCCGATCCGATGCTCAAGTCAGTAAAAATATAAAATATAATGGGTACAGTGTAAAATATGAATTAAAAGTACTTCTTGTATTATTGTGTCATTTGAGTTGTTTTCTTTCTCTTATATAAGATAGTGATTTTCATATTTTCCTTGTATTTAGTAATTTTATTGACTTAATACAGTGTTTGTTTATTATACATTTATGCGTTATGGTTATATAACTCTCATTATCTAATTTTAATGTTACGTTTATCAAATTGTTCAAGTAATAAAGTGAGGTGTATCCATACAAATTGGGCAAATGAAGGTATGATTTTTCATATTATGACAATTTCAAAAACAATTGCTAAGAGATTTCATATTTGGGATTTACCTTCATTGAATTTCCTAAAATATAATACTTAATTTCTCATCCAATCAAAATCTATTTATTATCAACCCTAAACAAATATTTTAACCTCAGTTTCTTGAATGAAAGAACTTAAGTTTCTTGATTATTATAATCAATTCTTTAAATTAGTACAACCAAAAATATTTGTTTTAAGAAAAGTTTTTCATAGTATCTATTTTTTTTTCTCTATTTAAAAATATAAAAAGTGTGGAATATTATACTCAGAATTCAATCAGTGTTTTCAATTATAATTGAATGATTTGACCAAAAATAAATAATAAACATTAAATAGAAGATAAATCATAACAATCCTTAATTCAACAATAAAATTCATAATTTAATACTTCTTCAAACTGTATATACATGATGCGCTCTCACAACATAAATAATATACAAACATGTTCATGAAACGTATAGTATTTTACCATCATCGTTTTGTCCTTCTTTAGTTTGTAGTTTTTTTTTTCTTTGACTGTTAAATAAAAACAATTAAGGCCGTGAATTGTATTTTTTAATAAATGGTGATAAAATTCGATTTAAATACATACTAAAATTTAATGTTCTGTAGTTAATTAATTAACAGCAGTGTGTTGCATGGTGAGTAGATATTTCATTTCAAAATTTAAATATTTTATAAAAATGAAAAGTGAAGGAAAGGATAGAAGCATGGGGAATAGGACAGTGATTAAAGACAGAAAAATATTTGATAAAGGTGCAACAATAATAAGTGACTATAAAAAAAATTGTTAAGTAATAATGCCTCTTAGCCACCATCACCTTATTGGACTATTCAAAAGATGGAACTAATAATAATAATAGAAATTGACAAAAGACAATAATTATCAAATAAATTATTGCATGATAACTAAGTTAAAAACGTGGTTACTATGCATTGGACAAGAGTTAATCAACATTTTTTTTCCAGCTCTTTAGTTTTTTCAGAATAAGTTATGAGAGAGGCCAGCATAAGGCTGCTAATAATATTTACTCTTAAAAATTATTTAGTAATTAATACTATTTATATAGCAAACATCCAAAAACAAGGCGGCTTAAACATTATATTTAAATTAATAATAAAAAGTTAGTATTAATATAAACGTAGTTTTTATTATTAATTGGAAAGTGTCTTCATAATTAAAGTGTATTTTTTTCCTAGCAAATAAAATTCGAACCCTACTAGAAAAAAAATATTATTTTTCTAGGATTTCTAATTTTTCTGTTATTTTTTTCGCTTAAAAATCAGTCGTTAATTTCAGTTAAATGTGTTGTTTTCTAATATATTAATTCTCTCCAGAATTAGCTCAGAAAACTCAAAAGAAAATATTCAATAAAATTATTATTATTATTATTATAATGAAATATTATTTTTTAATATTGTTATCAATTTCAAGAAGATGTCAGTTGGAATCTCATTTTAAACTTAAAATATAGTGGGTGGTGACACTATAAGAATAGGTACTTGGGAAGGTGTTATCATTCACTAACACATTTTGGTTTCCAAGGATAGCTATACAAATTACAAGCAATGGTTACCAAGGTTTACGTTGTGTAAGAATTTCTCTTTCTTGTCACTTTTATGGTTAAGTCTTCAACAACACTCCATTTTCATTGAATTATAAGCTTCTTTTCGTTATTAATCACTTTCCCACAACTTAAGTAGAGAGAATGAATCCTTTTTATTCAGATTGTAACAAATAGATTAAAATCGATCAACTATAATCTAATTAAGATCTTTTAAGATTTATTAAAATTCATCTATATATATCAGTATTTTAGTATGAACATCCATTCATAAGTTTGTTTTTTAAATAATTATTAGCATCATGATGAGATATTCTATCTCATATTCATTCTTAGTCTTAATATATGTTGGAAATGTTAGATCGACTAGATATTACAGTCTTTTATTGTTTATTGTTTATAGGTGAGTGCAAACCTCAACTTTATGAGTCAGTTTTATGGGGTTGAGTTAGGCTTAAAGTTCACTTTGTAATATGGTATAGAGTCATTTCGAGTCTATCATAGTGAATATTTGTTGACATTATCAGATCATCCGCTATCGGGCAACCATCCATAATATCTTCAGAATATTTATTACGGCTATTAAAGCATAATAAATATTTTTTCAGTCAAAATTTTGCATCCATTAATCTCTCTTTGAGAATACCAAAGTATCATAATACCAAGTGTAATCGTTAATCTGCTGTAATTTGCATGGCATGTTTAGTTACTATTCTACGCATGGACATGTTGAGAAGCTTGCTAAAGAGATAGAAAAAGGAGCTGCTTCCGTGGAAGGAGTAGAAGCAAAACTGTGGCAGGTTTGTAATCCATTTTCATTTTGCATTAAAAATCTGCATCATGTACTCAGAGAACAAAAAACCAATGTATCTATGCTCAGTTGTTAATTCCTCTTTTAGCAGTACACACTGTCATCATTTGATAAAATAACCTGAAACTTTCCAACTTGGCAGAATTCTAGGTGTGTGTATCTTTTCTGACATAAACAAAGAAAGCAAGAGTGCTAAAAATTGTCATCATTTAACTTTGTTGTGTGCTTCTCTTCTAAAACTAGAAGAAATGGGAAATTTTGTTTCTGCACTTATATTGGTGTTTTTGTAAAAAATAGACACTCACTCACACTTAAATTCTCTCTAAAAGAAACACTCTTCTTTGCAATTCTCTCTATTGTATTTCTTTCTGTGGTGTATCTTACAATTGAGAGAGCATCCTATTTA
>Ga0123342_1000136_pt1 | contig 91978 bp, 34 predicted proteins | sample Turbeawhitnodule_FD_89960 | JGI IMG/M metagenome (GOLD analysis project Ga0123342, IMG submission 89960) | Root nodule microbial communities of legume samples collected from Mexico - Turtle bean Mexico white nodule | ecosystem: Host-associated > Plants > Roots > Nodule | place: Mexico: Nepantla...
ATTCTAAAAAAAAAAATATATTATATAGAGAGATATAAAAAAATAAATATTGTATATATATATATGAGAAAATATATAAAATATATATATATATATATATATATATATATATATATATATTTATAACAATTTCTAGTAACCATATATATAATTGTACCATTCAAATAAAACATTGATATTTTATTTAATACTAATTTGAGCATTAAGTGTTTACAAGTGAATTCTCTTTGAACATGGATAATATTAGATAAGTGAGAAATTTTTCCCATTTGGTAGAGAGTAAATAAATAGAGAAAAGAAAAGAAAAAAAAATGAATGTTTGAATGGTAAATAGCAAAAAAAGAACTTTGTTGCGTAGTGTATTGGTATACCACATCTTTCTTTCACGTTTTATGTATGGGTTACTTTATGTACGTATTTTCCCTTCTCAATTTCGTAATGGTTTTTAATGTGTTATACATCTACACGTTATTGCCATCATCTTCACCAATTGTAAAGAATCAAATTCCTTCAACTCATCTTTTGCTTTGAATCATTACAAAACAGTGCGTGACCTAAACCAATAATCAAAACTCAGTTTTAATCATTCAGTGTAAATGATTATGTATGAGTTCATTAGGATTTAGGGTTTCAAATTAATCAAATTAAATTCTCTTTTTAGGGTTCTTCATAATAAAGTTGATTGAATATTTGTTCGATATGTGATCGTTATTGTTTTCATACATCTTACAAAAATTTCTTAATATAAAATGATTAATGTAATTATTGTACGAAATTATATTTTTCTTATAATTGCCTTTCTACGTGAAGCGTTCTGTTGTAAGAATACAACTTTATCTCATAGTCGCCTTCATACACAAAGCACTTTGTTGTTAACGAAATTTTATCTTAAATTTGAAGCTTAACCTGATGACTTGTCTTAATCTTAGTAGAGACTCTTCATTATCTTATTATACTCAATTATCTCATATCTAACATTGCCTTAATCATCAAAGTACGTTTTGCAATCTGATCGAAAATTGAAAATCACAGACATCATTAATCAAAATCAACAACAGTTTAAAGGGAGGATGAAACCCTTCTTTTGACTTTTTTTAAGTAGAAGGTCTTTAGTTGTAAATGCATTTCTTAAATATTTTTTTGCTTTTAAACGTTTGCACACCATATAATAGAATTAATGATTTGCAAAATTAATTGTGTGGTCAGAAATAGGAGAGTTGATGAGAAAGGTAGCATTTTGGGGCATTGTTGATATTTATGTGTGTGCCTATGGGAAAAAAGATGATGAGTTGTTGCTTTTTATTTTCCTTTGAGAACTTCAACACAAATAAAGGATGGACAATGTGCTTTCACTGCAGAAATCCACTAATTTAAAGCAACCTTTTCTTCCCAACATTGGATGCTGCCTAATTCACTTACGTACACCACCCATGTTATCCAAGGACAAAACCAATTTCTGTTTGATACTATGTTGTCAAACAAAAACACAAAAATTAGTAAAAATTAATCACATTTTATCATCATTTTATAATATTATTCCATATACCGTTATTACAACAAAAAATAATTTTATACAATAATAAAAAAACCATTGTCTAAGCTAAAAAAATAGTTGTCCTATTAGATAATGAATTTTGAATTGATGTGTGGTTGTGATCTATATAAAGAAATTTTTATTTATTTAGTATAATTTTATCTCTTAATTATTAAAATAGGTATTTTTTTTTAAATTATCATGTAAGTCGTATCACCTTGACACGACTTTAGTTAAAATTTGATTATACTGAAATCGTGTTACTTTAACACGACTTTCTTTTAAATATTCTAAAGTCGTGTTACCTTGACACGACTTCCATTCAAAGATGTCGTGTCACTTTAACACGACTTACTATTTCAATAATTTTTAAATTTTTTATATATTTTAATAATTAAGAAGTAAAATTTCACCAAATTGATAAAAGATACTAATAATTTTACTAAAAAAATAAATCATCTCTACGAAAATTGCAATATGAAATATATGGGATTAATAATGTATCAAATGAATATTGATTGGAATATATATATATATATATATATATATATATATTTTTGAACTATATAAACTAATATTAGACTTCAGATTCTTTTAGATTTATTTTTACAGGTTGAAATTGATTAAAAATTACTAAAGTTTGATTCTTTAAACCTAATTTTAACGATTTTCTCTCTTTATTTTGCATATTGTTTTTAATAAATTTTAGTCAATATAAGAATATATCTTAAAAAGAGTGTGTCTTGTGTACTTCTTAACTATATAATAGTTTTTTTTTACATAATATATGCATATGTGTTAAAAGAATATAGGTTAGAAGTATCTATACTTGGTTAAAAAGATGATGTATATGATATATAACTCCCTCAAATTGAACACAGAATATATATTCTTTCAACCTGCAGGGAAAAGATAAGAAAAGGAGATTTGTTTTGAAGAAAGGCGAACAAATTTTAACTTTGATTAGTTATTAATAATAATAATCTATAACATAAGAATCTGGAATATTATAACTGATGAGATTGAGAAGTCAAAATAGGAAGAATAAAATTGAAGCAGCTTTTGGAAATGTCAAAAAAGTTACAGTGTAATGTTGCTACATGCACGCAACAAAAGATCACAGTGTTCATTATTGTTGTTTTACTTGGAAAAACATAATAGTATGTAGCATGAAACCAAATGATTGAGTTGGGCGTGAAAGAAACACTAGAATCTAATCTTTACACTCAATTAAGACCTGGATGGTACATGCATCATTACTATCCTCTCATTTCACCAACCTTCTTCTCTCTTTTAAAGTCACACCTTCTCACTAATTAGTTTATGTGCTAAAAAAGTTGTCTTATTATGACACTTTGTGTTCTTGTATGGGACCAAAAAGTTCTCCTCACTTCTCAATGTGTCTTCTTGATTTAGTTTTGGATTGATTTTGTTAGTAACTTTGTATGGAGCTTTTTGCAAAAAGATTTTCGATGTTTAAATTAGTGTTCAGTATGAAGTAATGAATGGTATTAGAATACGTATTTTTGTTTGGTGCTAGTCAACTTATTTATAGAGATGGATTGAGTCTTGAGAAGTGTTGGACCCGATTAACACAAATATCGTTAGTAAGTCCATGTGGTTTTTTGGATTTGATTTTATAGGAAAAATTTGAATTTTCTCGTATTTTTTGGCAGGGCTGTAGTAGGTGTTTATGAGTGGATAATTGGCTGTAGTAGGTGTTTATGGGTGGATAATTTTTTTAATTGGTTTTTTGTCAAACTTTAGAATTTTGTTTGGATGGTTTGCTTCATGTTATAGTTTTTGTTTCCATCTAGATCTTGTTTGTTCCTTGTTGTTATCTATGTCCATCAGGAAATACTAACTTTAGGTTAGGGTCGATAAAAAAAATCTAACTTTAGGTTAGATTTCTTGTATAAGAGTTGAAACATTCTTCAAATACTCCAAATTATTTATTTTTCATTGTTCATAAAAAGTCATTGTGTTAGTTTGACATATTTTATTTAATATACATTATTGTAACAATTAAGTGGAAAGTTGCATTTGGCAACTGAGTTATATTTGAGTGGTGTAGTCGTGACTTGAGTATCATGCACCTTTCGATCATACAATAGTCTTTACATTAATTACCTAATGAATTAAGCCTTCTTAATTTCACTCAACTATTATTCTTTTATACCAAATAAAGAAAAAAAATATTTTTCATGTAAGGGAATGACCCAACACATATACTATCCTTAGTTGTTGATGATATCTTAAATAAAACCACTAAAGATAATAATTTTTTCACCAAGTATTAGATACATAACACATAAAAGTCAAGAGACAACTTTGCATAACATGTTCCATGTAGTGTGTTCATGCAATCATAAATTACCATTAGATGGTTGGTTTTTATTATAAGAATAGTGATAATTGATTGAAAGTGAAGATTTTGTTTTAATATTGGATAATGGTTGAAAAGAATATGTATATATGTGGTGGAAAAATGAATTGAATTGAAGTGGAAGAATAAAATGGAGTAAGAGATTTGTATGGGGAAGAATATATAGTTTAGCTTGAAAGGGAACCTATTGGGAGAGAGAAAGAGAAGATAGAAAGTGCATGAAGCTTGAGCTTACGGCGGAGAAAAGAAAAAAAAGAAGGAAAAAAAGCAAAGAGAAACCACCGAAAAGCAACCTCGCCACCTATATGTCGCTGTCTCACAACAAGTCTTAAGTGTCTCTGATCCTTCTTTATCATCATTTTTAAACACTCAAAACAACAACACAGTTGCACCAACTATTCCCTCTCTCTCTCTCTGTGTTTGGTTTTTTTGTGTCTCTTAATGAGAGAAGAAAGAGAGAGAGATTGTAATGGAAAATAATCATCATCAAAGCTTCTCCAAGAACCAACACCAACACAGTTCTTTTTCTGTCTCCATGTTATTACCTTATACTAGTTCTTCTTCATCATCCTCATCAATTCTCTTCTACAGTGATTCTGATCATCTTCAGGTACTGTTCATCATATTTTTTCATTGATTAATATGATTGATGTTATCTGAAGTATCAGTGCAAAACATGCCTTCTAAGCATGTATTGATCAGACTATTTTTAATAATAGAAATAGTAAGAATCAAACTTAAACCCCATCTTCAGTTTCTTACTACTTGATTGATTCTGATAAATTTTTGAACTTGATTCCATTGATTCCTGATGTTTTTGCTGCTATGTGGTTTCATGTTTTGCATTCTACTTTGTGAATGTTTAAATAGAGAAATTTCTACCTGTGTTTTTGTTTTCTCAGTTGTGTTCATTGAATCTTTATCGTTCTGTGTGAACTGTTATTTTATAATGTAAACATTACTATAAATATTATAGATTATAGTTTGTAACAAATATGTACATGTGTATGGAACTGATGAACACATAAGTTTGATCGATTCTTGTTTGCTGAGAAAATCTGAAAGGGAAATTAACGAAAAATTGGACGCTTACTTCGAGGTATGGGAAAACGAATATCTCTTCCAAATTGTTCTCTTCTTTTAGATACTATTAAAGTTGGAAAATCTCTAAATATATATTATGTTCTTTATTTTGCTTCATTCTGATTTTAATTTTTTTTTTCAACAGACAAATTTTAATTTTTTCACTCACCCACTTGTGCTTTTTTTATTTGAAATTGACAACTGTGGTCGATTAAATTATTTTTACATTTTAAGAATGTTAACAATGATGGTGAGATTATTTATTGAATTTTAGCAGTTTTTAAACTGAAAATGATTTCTTTTTCATGAAAAAGGTAATTATACGCTTTTCTTAGTTGTTTTTTTAATCCAAAAACACCTCCTTAGCACTGCCAAGGGAAATCCAACATCAAGATAGTTACAGCAAGTGACGTGAAAAAAGTTCTTTCACTTTCCTTTTTCCAACAACTAATAATTGAAAAGAAAAAAAACCCATGATAAACTTTAGCCACTTAAGAAGGTGGGGGTTAAAATGACAATCTAAAGACCATTTTTTTCTTCTTTTTGAACTTTAAAAAACAGTGCTTTACCGTTTTCCACTTCAACAAGGTGGAGGTTTCTGATTCGATGAAGTTCTGGTGAGACTTTGTAGAACCAAGGAATGTTCTAATGAATATTTTTTTTCTGGGTTGGACTATTTCTCTTACAGAGTTGTATAAAGGGAGTTTCAATAATATGGTAGGCATACCAAAAATTTTGGGGTTTAGCATTTAGTCTATGATGATAGGTAAGATAATGCATAGCATGAAAAGAATCTATGACTGGTAGGACCAACTATAACAACTATTATTCTCAGGGTTACTTGAAGGCTAATTGTTGGTTCTTATTTAATTGTTTCTTCTGTTTCATTCGAGGCATGGAAGAATGTGATATTTAGTCTTTTGATGCATTGCAGTGCAGGGGAGAAGAATAGAAGATCTTGATTGGAGTGTGTGGATCATATTTTTGTGTGTCTGTGAATCCATTAATGCACAGTGTTGCATTGATTTGTTGAAAATTAGATAGAAGATGGAGACTGGGGAAAGCAACATGAGTAACCAAAGGTGTGAAGTGTTGAAGGATTCTTCATGGTATAGTCAATTCAGAAATGTTTGCAACCCTTGGTTGGCAAGATATGTGTATGCTTTGATTTTCCTAGTGGCCAATCTGCTGGCATGGGCTGCACGTGATGAACTTTCTAGCCTCACTGCTTTAACTCAATTGAAGGGTGAGATTGCTTCAAACCTTCATGAGCTTTCACATCACATTTAATTTTTTGTTGCTACTTTCAAATCTTGGCCATGTCAATGCCATGTGTATGATAGACAGAGTTTTCTTTCCAACACGTGCAAGGTTTTAAGCTGTTTTCAAGGTGGCATTTTTTTCATCACAGATCTTGATATTACAATATAGGCAATTCCTGTGAATGTGACAACAATTGCATGGACTCTTGGATTGGAGTAGTTTGCATGGACTCTTGTAATAAAAACAGAAAATTGCAACAAAAACTTTGAAATTTGAATCTAACAAGAGACTTTCAATAAATGTTTAAAAAGAGTACCACATTAAATGTTTGATTAGCATTATGTTGTTTTGATGACACCAGTAACTTGAATTCTAACATATATTGAACCCACAGGAGTAAAGGGATGCAAGGTTGGAAAAGACTGCTTGGGTGCAGATGGTGTTCTACGTGTGAGCATGGGTTGCTTTGTATCCTTTTTCAAATTTGAATCTTTACATGCAAGAAATCTGGTTTGGTCAATCATTAATCAATATTGATGCTGAGTTTTTCAACCTTAATTCTTTATCAGTTGTTTTATATGATAATGTTTTGGTCAACTGCTGGTACTTCTAAATTGAAGGAAGGCAGAGATGAATGGCACTCAGGATGGTGGTTGGTCAAGACTGTTCTGTTGATCCTTGTGACAATATTCCCATTTTTACTCCCTTCTAAGTTGATTGAGCTCTATGGTTGGTAAATTGTGTCTCTGAAAACCCTCCAAGTGTTAATGCTTCCTATTTGATCTAAGAAAATGCTGCTTAGATTCATCCCTCTTAACACAGTTTTATTTTTTTTGGGCAGGTGAGGTTGCACATTTTGGTGCTGGGTATGTTTATTTTTCACCTCAACTAAATGATTGCAGTGTATTTTTGTCTTGAACTGATCTGTGATAGTTTTAATTTTCTCTATAATTTTCAGGGTTTTCCTCCTAATTCAACTAATAAGCATAATCAGCTTCATTACGTGGTTGACTGATTGTTTTGCCTCTGAAAAATATGCAGAAAGATGGTATGAAAATATTAAACTAGTTATGCTATTCTTCTTTCATAGTACAAAATGCCTTAAATTCAGTTAATCAAATTCAGTTTGCAGAATACTTGTCTAGTGCTCAAAATACTTCCTAAAACGTTTACACTTATCTTCAATTTTTGTGCAGCCAAATCCAGGTGATGTTATTTGCAACAGTTTCATATTTTATCTGCTTGGGGGGGATCATTTTGATGTACATTTGGTATGCACCACTACCATCTTGCCTCCTCAACATTTTCTTTATCACTTGGACCCTGGTGCTTCTCCAACTCATGACAAGTGTGTCTCTTCACCCAAAAGTAAGTACTGTTGCAGATCTTTTGGTTGCTCAACTTACTTTATCTCCTGCCATAACTTTATGTGGAATTTATATGTCTCACTAGGTGAATGCTGGCATTCTAAGTCCAGGGTTGATGGGGCTCTATGTTGTCTTTCTTTGCTGGTGTGCAATTAGAAGGTAGGAATTTGATATAGCTATATAAGCATGCAGCTTCAAATGTTTAGATTTTTGTTCAAACCAACGGAAACATGGATGTAAAATCAAACCATGTTTTAGTTTTCTTTAATTTCTTTCCATTTTTTGGCCTTTGTGATCCCTCTAGCTTTCTACTATCTTCATTTCTGTTGAATTTGACCTTTAGAACATATTTGTGTGTGCAGTGAACCTGCAGGAGCTGATTGCATCAGAAAGTCAGAACCTGAATCCAAAACAGATTGGCAAAGCATCATTGTAATATTTACTATTTCATAATTTGGACTTAATTTTGAAATCTTCTCATATTAATGAGTAACATCAACACATTTTTATGAAAAAAATTATTTATATTGTTACAATTGCTATGATTTCATTTTCTTAACATGATATCACTTTACCTTCTTGTTGACTGACATTTGACACTGACTTTTGGCAGAGCTTTGTTGTTGCAATACTAGCGCTTGTTGTTGCAACATTTTCCACAGGCATAGATTCCAAATGCTTTCAGGTTAGTTACAGAATCTAAATTGAACTTCATTTTGACATCAGATTCTCTCCAAAGCATATCTAACTCATACTCTTTCAGTTCAGGAAGAGTGATCCACCAGCAGAAGATGATGTTCCATACGGTTATGGCTTCTTCCATTTTGTCTTTGCCACAGGAGCAATGTACTTTGCAATGCTATTGATTGGATGGAACAGTCACCATTCTATGAAAAAGTATGATCCCATCATAACATCTTGGATTTCTTGCATTTGCTTTTTCACCCAAAAGAAAGAAACACATTCCATTTCTACTCTGACTACTAATAGTCAAGCCATCATCATATACATATCTAGATTCCACTTAACTCAATAACTGTGTTACAACAACTGTGTTACAACCTGAAGCCTTGTAGTTGTTCTTTGTGTAACATAATATCATTTTGAATCCAAGCACTTAACTTGGTTATATCACATGTCAACAACAGTATCACTCCCAAAATTCACACTTACAACATAACCTTTTTTTACCTAGTTGCTAATTGTAGGTGCTAGTACAAGGTTTATATGAAGTTGGTTATTGTCTTAGAAAATACTTCAATAAAAAGTTATAATACCTATATTCTGCTGCAGATGGACTATTGATATAGGCTGGACCAGCGCCTGGGTCAGAATAGTAAATGAATGGTTGGCAGTTTGTGTTTATTGTAAGTATGATCCCATCTCAATTTTATCTAACCATAATCAGAAAAGAGGAATTCCACAAATAAATTTCCAACACATTCTTTGGTATTGGGTGATGAAATGCATATGAATAGGGAATGAGACCTATTAAACTGAAATGGTACTCAAGATTTATAAATTTCTGCCCTTTGTAAAGAATGTATTAAAAAGTTTCAGAAATGTGTTTCAAGTTTGGAGAATTTTAAACTGAGTGTTGGAAATCGCACATTAACTAGAGATTAGTGCATATCATAATACATAAGTGGGTGCAAACCTCACTTCATAAGCCATTTTATGAGGTTTGGTTAGGTTTAAAGTCTACTTCTTAATTTGGTATCAAAGCCATTTCGAGCCTATCCTAGTAATTATTTGTGACATTTCATAGTAGACTTTTTTAGTGTAATTTCTTGAGCAAAGAAGCTTTTGAATTTTTTTGACAGTATGGATGCTGGTAGCTCCAATCATATGGAAGAGCAGACATGCTGATTCTACTACATAAGGACTTCCCTTTGATCCCACATTCTGGTTTTGAAATTGTTTGTGAGGATTAAGATCTTAAATTGCACTATATATCTGCTGCACATGTAGTTGATTCCTCCAAGTGCCCCTCTCTGATAAGAAAAAGAATTTCCAACTGCTTGCAACATCCTAGAAATTTGAAGTCAGAAGCTATGGTGGTGGCAGAAATGTTCAGAAGTTTTGGATTTGTTACTTGAAGCTACTCAGTACCTGTTATGCTCATTTTGCCACCAAGGGAGTATAAATAACTCAACAGTTAGAGTATGCTTATCAGAAATTTCATTCATCATTTTTCAATTTCCCAGCTTCATACATCATTGTATGTTCAACACAAAGTGGATTACCATTTGTCTGTAACAAATAAAATAATGTCCAATCACAATCAATGAAACACAGTGTTCATTGTTTTTTAATTAATATATATATATATATATATATATATATATATATATATATATATATATATATAATGTAATTCATAAGATGATGTGGAAGCCATAGACATCAACCTTCAGCAAAAACAAGTGAAAGTGAATGGTGTTTGAAGCAGTACTAATTCGATCTCTTTAAATTAGAGTGAGTTAGTTTCTTACAAAATGAAAATAACTAATTAAAAAGGAAGACTCCTTAAAAAAATTATAAAAGAGTTTTTAAATTGCTATTTAACCATTAACTACCAAGATTTTAACTACTAATTACTTTATATTTTAGAATTAATCTTTATTAGTTTTTTATAAACTAATATAAAATATAAAATATTAGTAATTAAAATCTTAGTAGCTAATGATTAGATACCAATCTAGAAATTATTTTATAATTTTTTTATTAATAATAGAAATGACTTTATATACCAATAATTTTTTTTTAATTTATAAAATATCAAATATCTTTAGTTAATATAGTTATTAATTATTTTAATCTCTTAAATTAGTTTCTTTTGTGATATTTTTTAGCTAATATTTTTGTCTTACTGATTTGTTATTCCATATGTCCCCTTTAGTAAATTTGTTTTAGAGTGTTTTTGGTCTTTTTGCTTTTAACAATAGCTCTTATAAGTTTTTAAAAAATAATAAAATATATCTCATATCTCTCTAAGATTTACAAGTCTCATGAAGAACTTTAAAATATCATTAAAAAAAATCAATGTTTATAATTTTTTATAAAAGATATTTATATAAGTAAGTATTATTTTAATTTTAAAAAACTGTTAATAATTATTAAGGCTGCCTAATTATTAAAAGATATTTTTTAAATTAAAATAAAGTTATCGTGTAAATAAAAAAAAAAAGTTAAGAACTTGGGTTTAATTGTGAGCATTCTTAAATCTTTCATGATACTTTTTTTTTAAACTTAAAAATAGTCACAAATAATTAATTTCTTAAGTTTAAAGTTAAATTATTCATTAACTAAAACAACTCTTTTATCTAACTTTTACTTATGATTAAATAAAAGCTTGATACATTTTTCAACTAGAAAAAATGCCTTAATATCCAATGTCACATCATCAAGCACTACCATTCCTTAAAATATATATATATATATATATATATATATATATATATTTGTTATAAAATTTAAGAAAATATATATTAATAAATTGTTGTTGTGTTGCATGAATTGATCTATTGAGTTGCAGTAACTAGTCAGTGTGAATGGACCTGTGAAGCCTGCATTTTGTTCTGAGTATGAACTTCATGTAAAACCTGAAGTTTCATCCATGCAGAAACAAAAGTCCATGTGATTAACACACCTGACACATCACTTAACCCTTAGCATTTGTTTTTCAAAATTCTCCTTCTGCTTCCTTTGAAAGCTTCCACTGTCACATGGACCAAGCTGTAGATGAAAGAGCCTTTATTTATCACACTTGTTCAATGATTCAATAATTTGTAAACACTTCTTATCTCATGGACTTTAATAATGCAATGCAATACATCACCTCCTGTCCCATCATATATCCAAGGTGAGGACAACACATGTCCACAGCTTCTCATTCTGGTCTTAATGCCTCTCAATTACTTGTTTCATCATTTCTCTCTTTTCCTTTTAGGATCTAAAATCAATTCAAAGTTCATGCACAAATCAGATAAAATTTGTAATGAATTCAAGTGGAGAGTAAAAACTTCCACACTGAGTACAAAATGAGTGAGATAAGTAATATATAAGAAGTTTGCATTATAAATTAAAACCTGTTAATTTTTAGTAGCATGAGAAAACCTATTATATAATTCATGATAAATCACCCACATGGATCTACACACATATTCCTTTCCTCTAACTTGGGCTAAGCCTCATCACATTCACTGATAAAGCTTGTCATTTCTACTTCTGATATTGTGATCTGCGTTTCCTCCTTTACTTGTGTCCTCCTTCTTGATCATATGGTCCAAGTTTCACCTCTTTTAATACGACCTGTTTCATCCATGACCAAAATAGTCACAGAGACAACTCAAAATGTCTGTTTCTAGCAGGTTTGCCAGAGAAATATTACGATTTGATATATAAGCACCTTTGACAAATCCGTTAAATAAAAAGCAATCTTAAGATGTGAATGCCAAAACTTAATTTTTCAGGAAATATGAAAAAACCACATTTAAGATGTATAATCAAACACACTAATGATGTGTTGTTTGAAATTTATTATACTGTATTTTGACTAACAGAATATCAAGAAATGTGTAGTCTAATTCAATCTTATAAAACGTAGTCATAGATAAGGTTGCATACACTTATATACTATATACTGTGAAATGTAGTGATGGACGATCTCTAACACAGAAACTTGTTTTTGAAAGCAATTATGCTCTTCATCTTATTCAAATAATTAAAATTTGTGAGTTGTGTAAGATTAGTAATACTTTATAGTGACAATGAATGTCTTCCACCCCAGTTGGCATACTTCATTTTTAGTTTGGTCAAGTGTTTTTGGAAGTTCATCACATGACATTATATAACCAAACTGAATCTATTTTCTATTGTTATTCCTTGTAAAATTTATTGGGTTCTGTGCTGCTTTTGGCTTCCCCAATAAAATTTGACTTTAATCTTATTTGTTACCTCCACTCCCTTGTACTCTCTCTCCTCCCTAATATAAGATATTCCTACAACCCTGCTTTGGTTGAAATGAAACTCGAGACTTGTGTGGGAGGTTAGTTTAGTTTAGTTGTTACAATAGTGTTTTTCTTTAAACTGGATTTGCCTTAGACTAAGAACAAATCTTTGAAATGGGGAAACTAGGGAGGATGTTAGACACCTTCTGTCTTTCTTTTGGCTCAAACACCTGTTTCTGCATGAACTCCATGGAGTTTGAAGATGAGTTTGAGAAAAAGCCTTTGATTGTAAGTGCTTCTAGTGATCATAAACTGAGATTGAAGGATGTAGTAGATGGAAAGCAGACACTGGCTTTTCAACTGAAACCCCAGGTGAGGCATTTTTCTTTTGTTCTAACTCTTATTCTGAAACTTTACTCAAGTCTCACCTAATACAATAAGAATTTGTTGTTGTTGTTCCAACTCTTTTTTTTTTGGTAGTGAATTTTCTATTGTAACATCATAAGTCCTTCTCTTCTTCCAAAATGAAAAAGGAAACACATGTTCATTATTATATTAGATAGCTTGAATGGTTTAACATATACATGTTCTTATCCACAAAATATGCAGATAGTGACATTGAGGGTGTCCATGCATTGCTATGGATGTGCAAAAAAAGTTGAGAAACATATCTCGAAGTTGGAAGGTGAGCATATTACCTTTTTTTCTCCCCATATCATAAAGCAGCTTTCTAGAGTAATTTAACTGTCACAAACAAAATGAAGAAAAAAAAATTAACCATCAATGTAACTTTGTAAGTATGTAACATCACTGGAACTGATAGGCATGCCAGCTTTTTGCTTTATCAGTTTATCTTTATTTCCTAAATTTCATCACAAGCTAAAGCAAATTCTGTCAGATATTGATGAACACAGAGGGTTGCTCAAATGTCCACCACAGGATACTAGGATAGAGAATATGCTAACCACTCCTTTTGACAACATCTGCCATAAAGTCAACATTATTAATGTTTATTTTCAGTGTGTGTGCAGTGTGTTTGTATTCTTGTTTGCTTTGCATCTATTTGTATAATCATGATATCTGAATCCACATTCACCTTTAAAACAGGAGTGAGCTCTTATAAGGTGGATCTGGAAACAAAAATAGTAGTGGTTATGGGCGATATTCTTCCCTCTGAAGTGTTGCAGAGTGTGTCTAAGGTGAAAAATGCAGAGCTTTGGAAATCTCAAGGTAGTAAGCAATAGTTTTGGATTGAAGAACCATCTTCATCAGATTCAACCAAAAGAAGATATTGAAATAGAATTAAGGAGCTCTAATTTTCTATGTGTCCTTGTGGTCTTGTATATAGTGTATCATGTTAAGATCTAATGTCTCTTTCGGTTTGTCTTGATATCTTTTAACACATTTGTCAAGATTCATATCTAAGCCAATTATCATTGGTGATTAAAGTTTTCACCTAAGTTTGATCAAGTTGTTCCATAAATATATGTCATACTTTGCATTCTCTGTTAAAATGTAGCAAACTCTTTTCTCTTTTGAACCTTCTTATTCTTTTAACATTCTTTTTAGCAAGAAACCATGGTATGTTTTTCCATGCATTTATGATATTAGTCAAACTCCACATAACACATGTATCTCAGTTTTTCATACACACACTACTATCTCAAACCATACAACAATTTCTGGTGTTTCAAAGCTGTTGTACCAAAAGGTACCTGACGAGCCAGTCTCGGATCGGATCTAGTAATCGATCGATCGAGTCAAAGAATACCTCAAGTTATGCAATAAATAATAGTAATGACAGCTACAATAACACTTAATGAGTCACATTCATATATCAAAATATGCGAGAAATATCTCCGACAAATCAGCTAAATACTGATTAACTAAAAGATGTTATAAATATTTTCCAAATATTCCAATATACCAATATACCTCCTATTAATCAGTCAATAACTGATATCCAACTCATCATGGCATGTTCATCCCAAATAACAGATATGCTTGCTGCTGAAATTGAAAACCAGTGCTAACTGGCAGTGACCATAACTTTGAGGTCACTGATATTATAACAAGATAGATAGTTTTAGCAGTAGAGTATTTAAAGTTTGACTTCAAACTCTTCTTAGTGGACACTGGCCAGTGATGTTCATACTTTATATTATTAAAGCAACAAAAATCTATGGTTATTGCTTCCAGAATAATTAAAAGGAAGATCCATTATGCACTACTTCTATCCTAGTTTGAAACTTGGAATTACTGAACAAAAATGTGTCCCTGGTAGCAAACAAAATAATTGTATCATGGCCACAGACTAAAAGAAGCTTAATTGAGTCAAAAGCAAATGAGGTGAATAATACAAATAAAGCACAAAATGGTTTTCTCACATGCCTAATATAGTCATCACCATTAAATAAATGTATGATTTGTACTTTGCCTTCTTGCACAAGTATCGCTTTGCATCACAATTCCCTCTGTCATCAATCATCAAAAATGAAAAGGAGACAGCAAAACAAATGGAGGAAAAGAGAATGCATCTCTTAGTTAGAGGTCTAAATTTGTTTGTAGCTGATGTGGGACATGTGCAAGTTTTCAAGAGCACAAGGGACATGCATGTTTAATGATAGTTTGAGAGGTCCAGCTCTGTTTTGCTTCTCTAAGTTGTTGGCCACGTGAATTCAATCACCTCTCTGTTAGAGATAAGACAAGACTGATTCATAATATATAAGTGGTGCAAACCTTATTTTACGAACCTATTTTATAAGGTTAAGTTAGACTTAAAATTTATTTCTTAAGATGGTATTAAAACCATTTAGAACTTATCATAGTCACATGTATAAAATAATAAGTTACATGTATAAAATAATATCTTGATCATCTGAGATTCCAATTTATAGATCTCTTTGTTCGAGAAATCAAAATAAGAGGATCGAACTATTTCTTTTGACTCTTTTTCAAATTTGATAAATGTTGGTTGATTGTTTATTTCATTCTAGTTCGATGATTCAGAGTATCATTTCCTATTTGATACCTTTGAATTTCATATTCAAAGTTGCAATTGAATCCATTCTATACATTTCTTAAGAGTTTGTGAATTAGACAATTGTGGAACTATTTATTTTTTGTAATACTAAAAATTCTTTGTTAATTTTACTTATGAAAGAATTGAGTAACATGTCATCATATGCATAACCCAAGCAATAATGAGCTTAATTTTCCTTATAAAAATTCAATTTTGAACTCTGATCCTAAGAATAGAAATAATAAAAGGCTAAAATAAGTATGTCCCCTTATTAGATTTGTTCATATCTTTACATTCTTAATAGGGTTTGATGGAATTAAAAGTGGTAAAAATAAGTTGGATTGACTTCTTTTGATTTGTCCCTTCATCAACTTGTTAAGAAACAGGTTAGAATGAGGTGACTTAGAGTTGAAAAATATCCATACTATTTATAGGCTGGTTAATCTACCAAAAAATATAAAAGAGAATTAAAAAATTTAAATTATTAAAGAAAATAGTTTTAGATTTTTTGCGAATTATTACCCTTTTCAATCATCCATCTAATAGTTTTTAATTTCATATTTTATTTTTATTTATTCCTTTTGGATACATTTCAGAGATGGAGTTGAAATAAGCAAAGATCATTATCCATGTCATCTCACCATGCGTGTCCAAAATTAGAAACTGATAATTGTACATATTTGGGCCGAGCTCATTTTATAAGTTGGGCCTCAACATAAAATTCAGGGCAGTTTCTTCCTGCAGCCCCACAATGTTATGCAAAGACAAATTTATCCCTAATATTTTCTAAAAATCCTAAAATGCACACAACATCCACACTCTACTTTTTCTTCTTCATTTGTAGACAGACTGGGCACAGACAGACTACATTGTTCTCTCAACGGCGACGCTATTCCATCTCTTGACACAGGAAAGTGTTTCTAGCGACTTGGTGGTGGTTCTATAGTTTTTCTTAACGATTCTCGATTTGGAGAAGAAGGTAAGAATTTTTTTTTTTACAAATCTATAATTTCGTTTTTATTGTAGATTTTGATTTCCACGGTACATATGTTAGGAATTCCAGACAATGCAGTCTGCTAGGTTTACAAAATAGAGAATCCACACTTTGTTTTTTGTCTTCTGAAATATTGAATCTACAAAACTTTCAAACTGGTGCATCCGTAAATCTTCCAAATTAATAAGTCTAATAATTTTTCAGATTTACGAATCCGTAGTATGTTTCCAGATTTTAGAATCCATAATGAAAAAAATGCATTCTGATTCACAAATCCATAATTCAAAAAAATGCAGATGTCTTTTTTTAAATAAAAGGTCAATACTAGTTTTGAAATTTAAAAAACTATGGGAGTGCAGGAATAAAAACGTAGGGGGTGCAGGAAGAAACTCCCAAAATTCAGTTCAGGCCCAATTCTGTGAACCGAAAAGTCAAAAGAGGAAGTCGTTTTTTCCGTTGAAAGATACTTGCATTGATTCGCACAATAAAAATCCTCCTCCAGAGTCTCGTCATTATCGTGACAGATATCAAAATTCACAAATAAAAAAATATAAATATAAAAATATCTCTTTCATTTATTCATAAGAACAGCAGAGAAAATAAAATTTAAAAAGAAAAATTGAATCAAACGAAACGAAAACGCAATGAATCCCAAAATCCTCTTCCTGTTCGCTCTTCTCCTTAATCTCGTCACCAATTCGCTCCAAAACCCTAACCCTAAAACCCCCAAATCAACGCCGTCGCGGGCTCACGTTGAGCTCCTCAACTACGGCTTACCCTCCGGTCTTCTTCCCGCCGCCACCGTCCTGGGATACGCCGTGAACAGGACCACCGGCGATTTTACTGTCAAACTCGGCGGCGCGTGCAAAATCACGCTACCGCCGGACAACTACGTCGCCACCTACTCCGACACCATCAGCGGGAAGATCGTGCAGGGGAAAATCGCGGAACTCGACGGAATTAGGGTTCGCGCGTTCTTCAAGTGGTGGTCGATCACCGGAATCCGCTCCTCCGGCGACGACATCGTCTTCGAGGTCGGCATGGTCACGGCGAAGTATCCATCGAAGAACTTCGATGATAGCCCCGCGTGCGAGGGCCAACACTCTTCTTCATGAAAAGGTTAGTTGTTTTTTCTTCATTGTGCTCAATAACTTTGATTACTAGTTGCACGCATATGTAATTTGCTTTTATGTTAGAATATGCGAATTGTATTGATAAACTTTTAACTTCTTTTTTAGTTGTTAAATTAATCGGAAATAAAGTCTGACATGACTTTTGAGGACAAATTATTAAATAATCAATCAGAGTTCGTGGCTCAACTAATCTTTACATAAGATATAATCGAGTTCTTCAGTTTATAAAAAAAAAAGTTTAATTTAGTTTAGACAATAATAATTTTTAACTATGTTGTAATAGTTTCTGGATTTACAATTATGCTTCTCTTTATCTTTTTTGATGATTTGGTTATTCCTTTTATTTTGTGGTTTTTTTTGTTGTGATGTATTGTGAATTTGAATAAAGTTTTGGATGGGGATAGAATGACAGAGGGAGCACCACTGTTATATGGTTCTTTCATTTTCATGTCTTCAAATATTCCATGATTGTCTTTTTATTTTACAAAAGCAAAATGATGACATGTGGCCACGAAAAATAATAAAAATTTACTTTGTTGGTCTCTGTTATATCATGAATCTGATTAGTTGCTTGCTTGTGGTGGATGTGCTCATTAGAATTGCAAACCAACGTTGTTTTTTTTCTGGGTTTTAGTGTAGTTTCTGGGATATAGTATTTCAAATGTCATCATTAAGTTTTGGAGAATATTGGTTATGTAATTTCGTCTGTGTTAATGTGATTATAAGCATAACAGTTATTATTAATGATTTTACTTGGTGTGTAAGATTTGACTATGTTTTATCTTTTGTTCCACGTGAAGATCCATGGTAAGATTTTGCTAAGACTGGCAGATGTATTAATTATGCTTTCTTTTCTTTTTTTAATTAGTTCGTATCAGACTTTGAAATTATTCTAGCTTTTGACTGTTTTCATTTTTCATAATACTGGATGTCACCCTCAAAATTGTAAGCATTCCTGCTTGTATTAAATGTAGAAAATTTTGAATTTGAATTATTTTATAAAATTTTGGTACATTGTCAATTTGTTTCGTTTATATTATCCTATTTATGAAAAATAATTCGCGTGCATTGGTAGAATTTAGTGTTTATTTATTAGTTCACTTCTTTGGTATAATTGTTTCTATTCTATTCTAACTGGTAACTTGCAAAATAAATTCTAGCAATTAGGTGGTGTAGGTTCTGAGCCTGATATCTCTTAGCTTTCTATTGGCACTGGCAAATGGTTTTGTTGACTGTTGACCACCATTCAGATATTGTTTTTGGTTTTGTTTCATTGCTAGCCCACAATATTTTTTGAGATACTGTTTCATTGCTAGTACCATTAATTCTCTCAGTTAACTGTTTCCTTGGTTTTAACATTTACAAACTGTTGGCATATTTCTACGTCTTAAATTTGGTTGGTTGCAGATTATTCTGCTATTACATGTCTTGTTATTTAGAAACTGACTTGTTTACTTAGTTAGGTTCACTTGATTAGTGACAATTACTTCGGATTTTGTTTGGCCATATGAGTTTGAAGCTCTGTATAAGCTTTGAAGTATTATTTGCATTTGCTTGATTTTCATATATCTGTTTATGTGTGTCCCAGTCTCTTGCTTTGAGTCTCTGGTTCTTGTTCATGTTTGACCATTGAACTTCAAAATATTAGCCTTGATGTGACTTTTAGAAATCTTCCTTGGATGAAGGAAGAAAACATATTCTGATGTCTATGACTTATTCCCATCATAAGAAACTTGATGCTAAAGCCATGCATGGTGCCTTTGGTTTGTGAGATGTCAGGTTTTTTTGTCACTAAATCTCGTTGATATATCTTGTTTTAGGTGCATTGATCAAACAGGTTGTTCTGAAGTTGACTTATGAATTATACTATTTAATATGCTATAGTTATCGTCTTTATTTTTGATATCTTATCTTCCTTTATGCATGCAGGGTATTAGCTACTTATTCTGAGTCTTCGTGTGTTATGTAATGAAATAGCATAGCATCCATCAGTGTCCACTAAGTGGAGATAATTTAAAATCACTACTATTGTGTGTAATATTACAAGCCTAGTAATACTTTTACACAGTCCTGTTTATGCTAAGACGAATCTACTTTGATGCTCACAATACTCGTTGGACTCCTGAATATGACCACTTTCTACGTTTCTTCTTCAATATTCTCTGCTATCCAATCTCTTTTCTTGCACTCTAAATTACACAATGTTATAAAAAGTTGATTGCTTTCCCTTTCTTTTTTTCATGTTGTCACATGACAACAGATGATTGATGACAACAGATGATTGTTGTTAATTAAGGTCTCAGCCTAACTCTGATGTCAAGTTTTATAGTGATGCATATCATGAGAGTTTTTATAAAAAAAAATGATAAACTTTTTGTATGAATGTCTATATATGATTGAATGATATCATAGTGCACAACAAATTTATACCGTCACTATTTTTTAGTTAAATTTTCTTCAATTAAGATTGAATTTAGGATTATTTTTTTAAATAACTTCAATAAGTTTTTTATAAGCTCTTCTAACTGTTCTAGAACAATATATATCATCTTAAAAGTATTTTTCAGTACTAAGCTTAATTTGAAAAAAGAAAACAAATTTATTATAAAAATATATTTTTAGAACAGAAAGTTTAGCTCTATTTAGTGTGAAGAAAAGTTATAGTGAAACACCTGCCTAGGTAGTAGAAACTATTGTTTCCGTAATTAGTAGTAATGCAAAAATATTTACCTAAACACATGTATTTCTATCACATTAAGTTTTAATTAAAGTTAATTGATTACAGGACTATTTAAATTCCACCTAAGTTTAAAATATAAATGTATTAATAAGTAAATGAATATTTGGTCTTAGTTTGTTTTTTTAATAATAATAATAATAGAACACGTAATATAAGTCTTCGTTTTTAAAATAAAAAAATAGATATTGAAATAAGTATACAGAATAAGCTAATATTCTTAATATTAAAATTTTAAAAAATATATAATAACTAAATATATCAAGCTTAAATCTTTTATTTTTATAAAGATTAGACTTATACTACAAAAGAACAAAATCTTATACGAACTATTTGAATTTGTTTCTCACTTAGTCTTGGTTATTTTACAATTGAAAAATATAGGAAATAGAAAATTTCATAATTTCTTATTTTGTGAACCTTTTCTTACAGATATTTTATAAAAATTTAGGAACGAAAGGTTGAGATTTGAGTACATTTCCATTCAAAGTGACTTTAATAAAACTAAAGTTGATTTAATTGGTTTTATTAAAATTGTGTGAGTAAAATTCTATTAGTTTAAACATATGTTGATAACATTATTTTAACTATTATGATGCAAAGGACATTAAGATATCCATGATGGAAAAGTTTTATTTTGTAAAATTCTAAAACATGTTATCTTATATATAAATGTCAATAATAAATTAGTTCACTATACAAAATATAAAGATAGGATCCGGTTTTTTTTTATTTTATTTTAGTGAAGTAGGTTTGATATCATGCTTCAGCATGAATTCTTCTTATTATTTTTTCTTTGAAACACTAAAAAAAGTAATCTTATTAGTTAAATTTAGAAAAAAATGGTATTATAATTTTTTTTAGTAACATTATTTTATTATTTATCGTGAATTCTAATTCTTTTTTCATTTTTTCATTATGATTTTTTATGTTGTTATTACGCTACCTATCTTAAAAGAAATATCTCAATTCCTTCCACTTAAAAGAATTATTAAATATTTTAAATATATTAAACTTGTTTTTCGGTATATTGGAGATACTCGTAAGAGTCTAGTTTAATTTTACTAGATTTTTGGAGTGGATTCTAAGTTTTGATAGAAAGAATAATAAAGATTTATGTCATATTTTAAAAAAATTTATTAAATACATATAAATAAATGTTTATTAATTATAATCCATGCATCCTTCAAATGTTCTCCTACTCCTTTATCTCTTCCATCTCACAACATTTTTTTCTGTTGTGTTTTGGTAAAACATGTTCTCATATAGAATCACCAACAAATCTTATATATTGCATAATCTTCCATTTTTTAGGTGACATTTCTCTAATTATTGGTATCCTAAAATATTTTTGGAGGAAATAGTGACTAAATATGATAAGATTCTCATTGTTTTGTAACTTATGTTGTGAATTAAGGATAATTCTTTTTAAAAATTTAATTTTAAATGTTCATTAATTTTATAAAATCGATTCAGGTTTATAGTTACTCATATATTACGAAATGTTTTTATTTTTATTTTTATTTTTAACCGACATACCTCTCATGTCGATAGTCAATTTGTGTGTAAGACTATATATTTATAAATGATAAATGTAGAGTTTAAGTTAGATCCAACAAATTTTTATTATAATAAATTTTACATGACTCGGATATTATATTAAAAATAAGATTTAAAAATCAATTTAATCTTATAAAATCAATTTAAAAATTTTATAACTTTCAACTTAATTTAGTCTTATAAAATCAATTTAAAAATAAGATTTATCATTTATATGTTATGAAATATTTATATAATATAAAATAATTTTATACCTAAATTCTCCAACCACTTCATTCACTTTGAATCCTATGGTATTAATAAATCAAATTTACAGTCTCTCATTGTCTCTTAATTATTCATTCACTATAATGTAATTAATAATAACTTGTGACTAAAAACCAACACTTATTTTTTCTGATTTCATATACATTGGTAATGCTACGGCTATAATCACTTTTAACTTTAAAACTTTAATCTTTAACTACCAATTTCTCCCTAAAAACGTTTAATAATCATATCCTATATCTTTTAAATTTTTATTTTCGAAAATAAATGAAAAACGAAATGCATTTGTATATATTTTGGTTACGAGGAATCATAAATGAAAGAAGATATGGTGTAGTGTGATGCACCAAACATCACTTTTTGTCTCCGACAATATTGTCTAAAATTAAAAAATAAAATAAGGTGAAGAAGAAGAAATAGCTAATAATAATTATTATTATTATTGTTAATCAATAAAAAAAATGGATAATGTTATTCTCACGCGCGCAGTGGAAAGAATGAAGAATTGAGGTATGAATCACGTCAGAGAAAACTGCTTAATGTAGCTTTTTCTCTGCTTCTGCACCTGCCCTAAGGTCCCACTCATAACTTTTCTCTACTTTTTCATTAATTATATTTTATTTTCATTTTCTATTTGTCTATATTTTTTTTTATAAAATTTTTGTGTTAGGTATTACTATGCAATTTGACATCTCAGTTAAGCTGACATCTCAAGTAACAACAATCATCTGTCATCACATAAAAAAAAATTATTAAAAAAAGAAAAAAGAAAAAAAATATAAAAATATGGGGAATCTAATATTTTTGTCTATATTTTATTGATTGTGTTTATATATATGTTACTGATACATAAAAAATATGTATAATTTTTTAAGATACGATAAAAAAATATGTATAATTTTTACAATATAGTATATAATATATGAATTTATATATTATTTAATTATAAATTATATAAATTAATAATAAAGGTTTATGTAGTTAAATATGTATTTAGGGTTTAGAGTTTAGAGTTTAAGGTTTAGTTAAATATGTATTTAGCTTGTTTAAAAAGATTTGTTTTTAATTTTTATAATTATAATAAAATTTTATTTAATAACTTTGAGTTTTTAAAAAAATAATATTTAAAAAAAAATTATGTTATAATTGTACTAAAATTATCATAAATTTAATAAATATTTTTTTATTTAAACACTTCAATCATACGTATTTTACCAATATCTCGATATGTACAATATTATTACATGTTCACGTATTATAACAACGAATTATTTAGTGAAAAATGTATTTAATCTTTTATACGACCATGATTAGTATATTACCGTATGATCAAGTAAGTAGGAAATAAATTAGATGAAAAAAAAGTTACGTTTAATTAATCAACATTTTTACCCTGTCAGTGCTTTTTTTTACCCTTTTCATTTGTACTCTGATTTTCATTTGTACTCTGATTTTCATGTACGGTGTATCTGTATATTTTTACATGATAAAAGTATAAATTAATTAAATAGTATTAAAAGTACAGACTCTAAAACAATTTATCTAAATAAATAAATTTATTAATACAATAAGTTGTGATTAAATATTATACAAATAATTGTATTTTAATTTACATTGTTTTTTTTATCTTTCTTGTTTAATCACTTATATATAGTTTAATTGGATTAAAGAGAAAAAAAATGAGTAAAAAATTTGTGGCCAAATATCACTTGAATAAAAATTTACCGCAAAAAGAGAATAATTATGATATTAATATCTTTAACTTAAAAGTTTCTCAAAATATAAATTCATAGCTTGAAATTTTAATGATATTATCCTAACTCAAATAAAGATTAGAATAATGCCTCAAAATATACTAATAAAATTCTTACGATAAAACTATTAATTCATGTAAATTTTAAAGATGAAACAACTCTAAAAAATTACCTTTTTTTTCAAAACATTGTTATAGACATAAATCAAAACCAAAATTACCATTCAAAATCATTTCTCAATATGATCTATCATAAAAAAAAAAAGACATATACCAACAATCCAAAATTTTCATTTAGATAATACCATAAAATTTCGAATTTTAAATCGTCAAATACTATAATCCAAAACTTAACAAGAAAAACTAGCACATAGTCTTAGTTATAACATGCAAAAAAGTTATTTAACTAGATCGATATGATTGACTATTATTGATTTTTAGTGACGAATGCATCACACAAAAACATAGCACGTGGGTTTGAAACTCACTAACAGGTTAAACATTATTTTTAGAACGTAGAAATTATAATTAACTTCTTAAAATTATATTTAATCTAATAAGTCACATCTAAAAAATTGTAAAATCAAACATACTAATACCTTATTACGTAAAGGAGAACATATTGTTTTATAATTAAGTATTTAATTCAGTTTTTACAACGAATTTGCAAGAATAAATATTTTCTCAAACATTTAATTTTATTAAAAAATATTTTACCCATACTTTTTTCAATTAAAAATGTAAAGAGGGACCATTTCAATGTCATAGACAAGTTTTGATCTCTGGCGCAACGGAGTTATTGTTGTAAAATCGTATGAATATACGAATATATATTGCAAAATAGAAAAATAAAATATGAAACAAGTATGCGCATTAAACCTAGCTGTTTCAATGTCGTTGGAGGAGATCTCAGAAGTGCAGTCGAAAATGTCGCACGACGTTGCCCACTCCATCCTAAATCATAGTTGCACGACTGGGAACGTTCATGCCTCTGCTATGCTGGTCTTGTGGAATCTTGTGAACGTTGAAAAACGTTGCAAGAGTCGTGGGTGGTTGGCTCCTCCATTCGTGTGGGTCTTCCTTCATCTCCGGCGGCGACCATGACCACTCATCTAGGGCTTGAAGATGCGACTGTTTTGAGTTTCTTTATCTATAAATACTGCATTCCATCATTTTTCTTTAAACAACTTTCACTCATAGTTTTCATTTTATTGAGACTATACATAAGATTAAAAATCAAATTTATACAAGAGACGCGAATGAGAAATATCTGCTATGCATAAACGATTTTTCCCATCCATACAAGAACAATTACAATATACATTTTTCACATGTAAAAAGAAATATATATATATATATATATATATATATATATATATATATAAACAAATAAAACTAGAAAGCTTTTAAACCTTTACCTAAAATAATTTGGCATGGATGTAAATGTAAAACGTCCTATTCATTACTTTAATCTATTGACTTTATTAAACTTTTAGTTTTTTAAGGAAGAACTTTAGATATAAAGTACATGAACTAAAAATTAATTTAATTGAAAATAATTTGTGCTAGGTTGAGTAGGTTATTATTATTGAGTTCAAATCTTTTGGATGAAAAGTACAGCTGTTGATTAGGTTTACGTAAAACTGAAGCCAAAACAGTTGCCATACACACACTTCTATATTTTTCAAACAAAGCATAGGGGTATTATTGTCCATTCACCTATTTTCAAAATCTCTTTTTTTTTTTTAAATACGAGTTCTCATGCATTTTTTAATATGCTTTGATGTTTTTATTGTTCTTAAATTCTTTACATAATTTTAATTTGAATCTTATAAGTACATTGTATTATTAAAAAACACGTTACATTTATAAAGATTAAATTACATATATCTTATATATGCCTTTTGTTCTTGTTGAAATGATATATCTAATAACATTACACGCATTAAATTAAAAATAGTTGTTAAAATACATCTGTTGGTTTTTAAATTTTACCCATTTTAATTCATTTCACTTACTTAACATGTTATGCTAAAAAGTATGACTCAATGTAATTTAGTGGATCATCTAAATTTTAAAATAATTTTCTTCACATTAAATTTTTTTAAAATATTCTTTAATATTTTATATTTAACAAAATTATACAATGTGAGTTAAATATATTAAAAAAATATTAAAATTTTAAATTCATATTATTTTTTACAACTCATCCAATTTGACTCCAACACACCCCGCCGAGACTGCCAACTCGTGCGTGAGACTATATATTATGGGTGGTCCGCTAAGTCCAACAAATACTCGTTAGGATAGGCTCAAAATGGCTCTGATACCATATTACGAAGTGGACTTTAAGCCTAACTCAATCCCATAAAACCGGCTCAATGAGGTGAGGTATGCACCCACTTATATACAATGAAAGACTCTAATCTCTAGTCGATGTGGGATCTCCAATATATTTTATAAATAATAAAATTCAACCTAATTCATTTAACATGTTATTCTTAATATCAGTCCAAACTAATGTAGTACTTTATTTAGATTAAGAAGACGATGTGTGAAGATTTGATGAAATAAATTTAAAATGATTTGAGATGAGAATACGATGAAAGTTAGGTTGTTGATGATGAAAGAAATTTTTATTTTTCTTAAAATATTAAAAATATAAATTTATCCTTATATTCAAAAAAGAAAGTGTATTCAATCGGATGAAAAAGAAAGAGAATACAAATGCACTATGATTTACGTGGATATTATCTCATTTAAAATAAAAAATACAACAATATTTTTTATGTTTAATAAAATATAATACATCATCATAACTTTTAAGTGTTATACCTTATATTATATATATATATATATATATATATATATAAGAGTTGAATTTTGAAAGTTATAAAATAAAAAAAACACATTTTCCAGTCTTATAACATGTGTGAGATGAGATCCCAATGATAATTTCATAAATTCCAATTAAAATAATAATAATAATATGTTTCCAAAACGAAATAAGAAGAAAAAGAGATTGGGAAAAACAGCGGCAGCAGCTGACCTGACTACACTATCCGTACGCATGCACCCCCCAAAACCGAACCGTTCAAACTACCGCCATCCCACGCGCCCACCTGGCGCGTCACTTTCCCCTCCTCAAAACGTGAACGACTCGTACAAAACCAACCTCTTCTTCTCCTCCTCCTCCTTCTCTCTCTCTCTCTCTCTCTCTCTCTCTCTCTCTCTCTCTCCATCGCAACGCAAACTAACAACAACCACCACCACCAACAACGTTTGTGTCTGGTCGTGTTGTCTTGTTGGGGATTCTTCATGGCAACAAACCCTTGATTCCTCTCCCCATTCTCACAAGGTCAGTGATTAAACCTCTTTTCCTTTTTCTCTCTCTCTTTTTCTTCGATTCCTTTTTCTCCGCAGATTCGTTCTCGTTTTCCCCCTTCCGACCTTCCTTTTCCCACCTTCACGTTCGCCTCGTGATTCTCGCGTTAATTACCTCTTTTGTTCTTTCTAATTTTCCTTATTCCATTTCTAAAATTAAACGAAGTAATAATATGGACACTCTCTTTGATTTTTTTCTTCTGCTTTCGTTAATGCACCGCGCGCAATGCCTGTTGGGAGAACGATTAAATCGTGATTTGTTTCTTGCGCTCTCTCTTCAGCTTCACTTTCGCATTTATTTTTTCTCTGTATTATTTCTTTTCCTTCGCAATGTGTTTGAGTCAATGATAATAATAGTAATAATATTAATGTTTTGTTTTTATTTAGCTGTTGAGTGTTGATTGGAGTTGAATCATTTCCATGATGGAACGTGGATTGGAGTCAAATGGGCGAGATAGTACAGCTGTATTTGGAGTTTGATTTTTTTTTTTTTTTTATATTTTTAATTTTAGATATATTTTTTTTTTAATTTTAATGGTTGGTGTCATGTACGTATGGTTTTGCGTTCTGAATGTCTCTGTTTATTATGTTCTTGTGTTCTCAAATTGGTGTATTTGAAACATGGTAAACTGTTATTTTCTTATTTCTTTAAGGTAAATGATAATAGATGAGGTATCATGAATAAGTGTTTGAGAATGGTTGTTTTTTTTTCTAAAATGAGTTGGAATTTGTGTGATGCTTGCATAGCTTCGACATTACTAAAATGTTTCATTTTTCTGTTCATGTGGGAATTTAATGGAGGGTTGCTCTTCACAATAACTTAAGCAGCCTTTTAATGCATTTTTTCTCTGTTTGTCAGAGAAGGGCCATTCTGTTATAGTGTTGGGCACTTACAAAATGGATCTAGAAGACAAGTTCCTTGCTAAAGGTGTGTTTTTTGAGCTTCATTTTGAGTTTGTTCTGTCAGTAGTTACAAGTTGCAACATTCTGTTGTGTTTGAAATATTTTCTGGCTGGCTGAGGGAGGGCTAGTGTAGTTTTCTCATCCGTTGACACGATTTAAAAAGGGAAGGATGCATGCTGTGTGATTTATTTAATGATTATGTTATTTTATGTGTTTTACACCGACAAAATCACTGATACATACATGTGAAACACATGTACTAATGTTTATGTACAGTTTCAGTCCACTGTTTGGTTTAAATATTGGAAGGCATCTTGTTACTCGATCATTTTATAGCCCGATGGTTTGTTGTCTCATTACTGTGTTAGTGTCTAACTGCTTCATCAACATTTCTTTTCCTTTTTTGTTGGCTAAACCTTAACTTGAAATTTGTTTGGCTCATTTGATGTCATAATATACCTTGTAAATATATATATGCTTGAGGTCTTATCTGTTGGAACTTTCTTAGAGTCAAGGATCAATGTTATATCAGAATCTCAGATTTATAAATGCTGAACACATATGGTTAAAATCTAGTATTTTTCTATTTTTCCTCTGTATGGTATAGCTTTGGAAAGTAATTGTGGCTATGGGCCGCAATGCAGCATAAAGTTAATGTAATTCCTATTCTTCCTCTTATTTGTTAATTGGAGTTATATTATGCTAAATAAACAATACTGTATGTCCTTTGTTATGGGGAAATGTTAAATTCTGTGATACCTTATTAAGGATAATAATAAGGAAGAATTATGTGGCATAAGATGTACTAAAATTTTCAGCAATAAATTAGGTAAGGCTATGAAGATAGTCTTCAAAACTAATCTGGGTTTTCTTTTTAACTGGATGTTTATTCTGTTTTTTCCTGTTATGTTTATTCACAATATGAATGTCTATTATTTTTTCCCTTTAAACCTTGGGGATATGAATTTTGATGTACCAATGATGTTCTGCTTTTATCATATGAAATGAAATTATGAATATTAATGCATTAATGTGTGTTACTGCTATGGATAGAGTATAATTAGATGGAATTGAAGTACATATAATCCTCCCAACTAAAACATAAACTGCAGAATTTGATGGTATTATAAATGCTAAGAATTGGGTATGATTATTGAATTTAGTCTTGTGTAAATTGCTCCTCAAAAGATGATTCTGTTATTCAAATTGTCTTGTCAGTTAACAAACTTAATTGATTTGGGAATTAAAAGTTTGGCTGAAAGTACTTTTGATACTTCTATATCAATTACCTTTAGGGAGAACATTCCTAAATATACAGTTCATTCTACAGAAGATGCTTTTTTAAAATGCATTCCACTCAAGTAATACTTTTCTAATTATCCAAACGTGCACTTGGCATTTTAAAATAGATTACAGTTGAGTAGAACTGGCAGTGTGTCTGGTGCTACACTCCGATATTATTTATATCTACTCATGTTTATACTGACAAGGCCTTTTTATAACAAATTTCGCTGAAAACTTCTATGGGATATCATGGCCATAATATTTCACATTAATCTGAAATGGATTTGATTTGTAAATATTCACAGGAAAATATTAAAGATGAGCATACAGTATACTCTTTACGCTAAGAAAATATTGCCTCTTCTGTCCCTAGTTGTAAGATAAATTAGAAGTGGTTCCTTTTTACAAGACCCAAACCATAATGTCTCTTGCATTATTTTTTTTAGTTTAAAATACCCCTAACTAAAAACAGGGAGTGGTTGTACCAGCAAATTATTAGGAGAGAGAGAAATATTAATGACAAGAGCATTTTTTGAGATAAAATATAAATTTTTGGACAAATTTATTGCTATCTACTAAATAACCACTTTCTTAATCTTGATGAAATAGGTAATTGGATTTTATAAATAGGAATGAGGGAATACTTTATGTATGTATCGAGGACCAAATTTTCAAATATCAGCCAAGAAAGATCAAGATGAATAAGTACACATAAATGGTTGGATAGAAGAAGAATGCATTCCTTAAAAGTATTTTGAATGGTGCCCGTGAATCAAGATTTGCACTTGTATTAATTAAGATATCCATAATAAGTTGAAAATTAAAGCTTTAGGTCTTTCTCCTTTTGCTGCATAGTCTAGTCTATATAAAGGGTTATTCCAAACTATAGCTGTCGCGCAATGCCCTTGGACTCCTTTCCAGGATTTGCTACATTGTTTGTAGATGCTCCTTTAGCATAAACTCTGTCAGGATATCTCTTTTCTTTTTCTGTTTTCCATGGTAGGGAGGATGTGGTGCTTATGAGGTATTTACTTTCTCATTCTCAATAATCCCTGTTATATTTCCTGTATTTAGTCTTTTAGGTATTTTAAGTACGAGAATGCCTGATGTGTGCATACAATTATCTGTCATCATGTCCTTGTTGTGTATTGTCAAACTTTTGGTGAGAAGGTCCGATCTTTATTGTTTGGAATATAGGTTAGAGATTGTTCTATAGTTTTAACTGATTCAGGTAGCTCACTTTTGTCACTCCTATTTATCTAATGATAAATTGTGCATTTCAGCCAGGGGAACTCGATTCCAGGTCTTCTGCTTGGTTGTTATTCATCTTGAACTGAAGTAACTTTTTTTGGTGTGTGTCTATTCTCTTAAATGCTTAATTCATTTCCTGAATTAGTACGATATTAGTATCTGCTCATAATTTTGACATTGATGTTTTAAATTTTCTTGTTGCTTTTTTGAAGTTGAAAGTGGTAATGAATTTGAATTGATTCTGTCCATGCAAAGAGTAATGCTTTCAAAGACAATTATTGTGTTTTAATTAGGACGATACTTCTTGATCACATGATAAATGATTTAGTTTAAAAAGCAAGAGTCAAAACAGATTTATGTGGCATTATTTGGAAAATTGTGCTAATGCTTTTGAATTTTATTGTATTTGGAATGTGAATTAATGGTTTTCTCCTGAATCAACTCTTTATAGGTTTGCTCCATTTAACAGCACTGCTTTCTTATGTTTATGATTATGATCTTAAGTGTTATTATCACTTTTTTCTCTCACTTATGAAATGTGCATTATATGAATTTTCTGAATCTTGTAGAATCTTATGCTGTGCTACAATTCCACGATGTGCAATTTTCTTTCCCATTTCTGAGTGCATGAAATCCTGATTTTGACTACCTTGATCTGAACGATGTAGTCAATCATCGGTTTAAGTTCTTCGGTTCAAGATTGAAATGCTCCATGCTTACCCTTTTATTCATATCTTTGGTGGAAGTGGAACCTGTGTAGAATTTATTATCTATTGCATTTGTTATTGCTCTGGATTAATCTGTTATTGTTATTATTTCTCTTCAGTTGATCAACATCTATACCGGACTGTAGGTTTTGCTGTTTACTCTGGTTAGATTTTCCTTCTGTTTCCACCAGACTTACTTTTTATTTGGTTTTTATTTTGGTCCAGTTTCTGGTGTTCAAAGCCTTTCATCTAGTGCACAAAGTACTCCTGAAAAAAATGGTCATTCAGATGATGCTTCAAGAAGTTCAGAATTACTTCAGGAGTTCTTAAAACCTGGTCTGAAGAAGGAGCTTCTACGAACTTGCTTTGATAAGGACGAAAAGAACATTTCTTCAAAAAGCAGGATGACTGAAACTAAGTCAACCAGCAAGATTGTCAAGAAACAGGACTCAAAAAAAGTTTCTGGTGTCAGCAGTCAGTCTTCTAGGAAGCAAAATCGCAAAGGAGAAAACCCTCTGCGGTTTGTACCAGTTCCTGACCCACCTAGTGATTTTGGACACTCAAACTCCTGGATTTGTAAGAATTCTGCTTGTCGAGCAGTTCTCTCTAAAGATGACACATTTTGTAGAAGGTGCTCTTGCTGTATTTGCCACCTTTTTGATGATAATAAGGATCCCAGCCTTTGGTTAGTATGCACATGTGAATCTGCTCAAGGGGACTCGTGTGGATTGTCTTGCCATATTGAGTGTGCTCTTCAACATGAAAAAGTTGGAGTTGTTGATCATGGACAACTGATGCAATTAGATGGTGGTTATTGTTGTGCATCCTGTGGTAAAGTTACTGGGATACTTGGGTGAGTAATCTTCTTTACTTTCCTAATTATTGGTGTTTACCTGTTCTTTGTATCAATATCGAATGAAGCTTTGATTAAACTTTTCAGATTTCTGTGTTTATGCTGTGAAATATCAAGCATGCATCAACCTGTACTGTGTTTATAACTATATATTCCATGTTTCTTTTGTCTCTTGTCCATCATTCAGACATATTTGCAACAATGAAGTAAACTTTAACGGCTACTGTTTATGTTATCAAAGACACTTTATCAGTACTTTTAATTTGGTTGTGAAAGAGAATATTGTGGTGTATAAAACATTTAAATCATTTTCTACTTGTGTTTGTGACTAAATTTGTATCCTACGTTGGTATAATTGGTGACTCATGTTATATGCTGGCAGATGTTGGAAGAAGCAGCTAAGCATAGCAAAAGATGCTCGACGTGTGGATGTATTATGTTTCAGGATATATTTGAGCTACAGGCTTTTGGATGGTACTTCAAGATTTAAAGAATTGCATGAAATGGTAAAAGAAGCAAAGGCTAAACTGGAAACTGAAGTTGGTCCAGTTAATGGGGTTTCTGCCAAAATGGCACGTGGGATTGTCAGCAGACTCCCTATTGCTAGTGATGTCCAAAAGCTCTGCTCTCTTGCTATTGAGAAAGCTGATGATTGGTTGGCCACTGTTCCCAATGTAAATCCAGAATCCAGAGGTTGGAACTATTATTTTTTATAGTAATATATATATATATATTTATATTTTGTTTGTTTGCCTGGCAATTTGATTTATGTATGGTATATGATGAACATCTTCATCTTGCAGAGGGTTCACTTCCCGCTGCCTGCAAGGTTGTGTTTGAAGAGGTGACTGCTTCCTCAGTCAAAATAATTTTAATTGAAATGTCAAATGCATCTTCTGGGGACATTAAGGGATACAAGCTATGGTATTACAAGAGCAGGGAGGAATCACACACTAAAGATCCTGTTTGTGTTTTTCCCAAATCTCAGAGAAGGATTTTGTTATCCAACCTCCAACCTTGCACGGAATATACTTTTCGGATTGTATCTTTTACTGATACGGGTGATCTGGGTCACTCTGAGACCAAGTGTTTCACCAAGAGCGTTGAGATATTGGAAAAGAATTCATCTTCATCAGTGGCTGTGAATAAAAAAAAGGAGAACCTTCAAGCTGAATGCAATTCTTCTGGTTCCAAATTGGAGCCCAATCCCACATCAGCAGACTCTGGATTTAAGGTTCGAGACCTTGGGAAAATCTTGCATCTTACTTGGGCTCAAGAACAAGGTAGCTTTGAGGGGTTTTGCTGTGCTGACAAGAGAAATTGCTGTGGGCAGAGTGAAACTATCAAGCCTAGCAAACCACAAGAGCAGTTGCCTTCAGTTTCACGCGACCTTGATCTAAATGTTGTTTCAGTGCCTGATTTGAACGAAGAGCTGACACCTCCTTTTGAGTCTTCCAGGGATGAAGATAATGGTTGTACCTTGCAGCAGGCTGTTGAGGCTGATGATGATGCTGCTTCTCATGATTTAGACAAAAATTTAGCAAGATCACATGGTAGTGGTGGTTCGCAAACATGGAACCATGGACAAACCGGAGAAGTTCCAGCTGTTGACTCACGTGGAGACGCAAGTAGGAAAAGGAAAACTAGCACAAATGAAGAGACACATGATTGTGACAGCACTTTGATAAATGGCTCTCCTTTACGCCCTTCTGATGGTCCATTCTCTTTAGATGAAAACTTTGAGTATTGTGTGAAAGTAATTCGCTGGCTAGAATGCCAGGGTCATATCAAGCAGGAATTTAGGTTGAAATTGCTGACATGGTTTAGTTTGAGGTCGACAGAGCAAGAACGAAGGGTGGTAAATACTTTCATTCAAACTCTGATTGATGATCCTAGTAGTTTGGCAGGGCAACTAGTTGACTCATTTTCTGATATTATATCCAACAACAGGCCAAGAAATGGGTTCTGCAACAAGACTGTGGCATCAAGTTAAGCCTTTGGAATCCTGTTACATGAGATCCCTAAATGCTTCAAGACTTCCACTATTTCAAATCACCCTGATTGTTTCTGCCTTTGTACATGCATTTTTTATTACTCACCGTGATTCATTTTATTGGGACAAGTTTTTGTCCTGCTAAAAGGATTTGCATTGATGATTGCGCAGACAGTAACTCATTCATCCTTGAAGTGAAGAAGGATCTTTGGACATCAAGTCTCAGGATGTTGAAGGCAATTTCCTATTTACTAAATTACTGCAATTATTTATCAATTATGAATTTAGTCACAGTAGATCATTATTAGTGTTGAACTCTCTTCTCATTACTTCTTCATTTGACAAGCAACATTGTGATGGCTGATTTATTCATCCCGTCATTCTTTTGTTATCTTATCTTTGATGTTTTGTCACTCTCTTGTACCATGATTATCTTCCTGTGGGTCTGTATTATGTAAACCTAGTGCTCATGCACACTCTCTTAGTTATTATGTTGTAGGTCTGAAGCCACCATGAGTAGTGAATTATAAACTAAGCTGATAACATTGTAGTTGTATCCAGCTTCACACTGTTAAAATTAAGGATATGTTTTCTAATGTTGCCGTTTCTACTCTTTTAATTCAAACTTGAGGATAAAAAATCTAAGTAAACTTGAAAAATATCATTTTTTATTTTTTAGAAAATGAATCCTATTTTTCATTTAATTGATTGTGTACCGATGAGAGACGTAGGACGGATATCATGTCTCGGTCTTTATCAATGGATTGATCGACACCACAAATCCAATTATGTTTAGCTAGTAAAGTTAATTAGCAATCAAGAGTTAGATAATACACTTTTAAACATAATTCAAACTCTCTAACCTGGTCCAATAAGTAAGGCCTATTAGGATAATATAAATAATACAAATTTTAAGAATCAGGGACGTCAATCCTCTGACTATTTGTCGAGTTGTAAAAATATCATTATTAGAAAAGTGGAAGTGATTCTAATATTTTAAAGATTTTGATAATTAAAAGTATTCCATGCTTCTATTAATTTTAAGTAAATTTTTTAATTATTAATTCTTTATCTAGTGTTCATACTAGTACAAAGTTAAGTTAAAATATAAAGTTTACTTAAAAGAGATATATTCTAAAACTATAATTTAGATATTTTAATCGACAAGGATAATAATTATATAATAATTAACAAACCTTGTTTAACTTATATGCTAGACTAAATTTCTTAATTTTTTATAAATATTTCACACCTATAACAATTAAAAATAGACAATTGATTCAAATATTGTATTTACCCATTATTTTACATCAAAATTAGTACGTATTATTATTTCCAAAAAAAAAACACTTTAAAGATTATACAAATAACTTTTTACATGTTACAAATAACTTTATACATGTTTATGTAAATAACAATTTTTTAGATAAAGTGAAACTATTTCAGAATATACAATCGAGTTTTTTTTTTTCAATCTAATGAGTTACTGAATTATTAGATGACATTCATTGTTTTGAATTGAATAGTCTTTAAAAATTCAAATAAAAACTGATACATTACCACCAGTGTTCTTAAAAAAATAATGAAATCGAAATATACAAAGAATCAAACAAAAACATAGAAACATAAACCAATCATAGACCCATAATAATAATAATTTAATAAAATTAAATGCATGTTCATTATCAATATAGACTGAAATAACATGGTAAAAGATATATACAGAATGGAAAGTTTCTTTGAACATTCTACTGTGAAACTGAGTAACAGACGTTATCTATGGAGTTTAGTAACTGTTCTTATTATCATTTTTAATTAAATTATATTATTACAAGGAATAAGACAGGAAGTTAAAGGTGGTTATTCTTTCTTCTTTGTCTCACAATTTTTCACATTCCTGTGTGTGAACTTTTTATTATTTGATTTAACAGTGAGTGATAGTAAATTAAATCTGATAAAGTTTATCTATATATATATATATATACATATACATATATATATATGTATATATATATCATAAGTAAAAAAGCATACAGTAAAAAATGCAAGACAAAATTTTCTCTGTTACATATTTTCAATTTTGAATTTAAATTTCAATCAATTTCATATAGCTGTTGCAAACTGTAATCACCATACAATTATGTATCATATTTCATAACTGACAACTGCTTTTTTTTTTGTTGGCCTTCTTCACCAAACCTTCACTTTCCTTTATATGTTCTCAAATCCTTTTCTCTTTTGAAATATTGAGAGAAACATATTATTTGAGTTCTTCATTATTCAACAGTTTTGTGAGTGCATGTTTCATCTTTGGTTGTATGTGATATTTGTTCATGTTATGTATGTGTTTGTGCTTGATTTCACTGTATTATGTCTTAACTTTTGCAGAGTAAACAATGGCAAACCAAAACCAAAACCAACAACAGAAAAAGCACAAAGAGGATTTCTCTCTGAAGGTGACAACTCCAAACATCAATGCTGGAAGAGTGATCGGTGGTGATAGGCTCCCCGCTTCATTTGACTTGGTTGAGAAAATGCAGTTTCTGTTTGCTAGGGTGGTGAAGGCCAAACGTTTATGTGCATCTCAACCTTGCAATCCTTATGTGAAAGTGAACCTTGGAAGCTTTACAGGAACAACCAGATGCTTGGAGAAAAGCACTACCCCAGAATGGAACCATGTCTTTGCTTTTTCCAAGGATAGGATTCAAGTACCAGTTTTGGAATTTGTGGTTTGGAAGAAGAAATGTGATGACCCTGATGAGTTATTGGGTCGTGTTGCATTCACAGTTTGTGATGTTCCCATGAGGGTTCCTCCTGATAGCCCCTTGGCACCACAGTGGTACCAGCTTGAGAATCAAAAAGGGGTGAAGCTTGAAGCAGAGTTGATGTTGTCTGTTTGGATGGGAACTCAGGCAGATGAAGCTTTTCCTGAGGCTTGGCATTCAGATGCAGCAGAGACTTGTGGTGAAAACATTGCTCACACTCGTTCCAAGGTATATATTTCTCCTAGGCTTTGGTATCTTAGAGTTAATGTGATTCAAGCTCAGGATTTGTTGCTCAAACTTAAGACTGGTAATAACTCGGATATTTTCATCCAAGGTGTTGTGGGGAACTTGGCTTTGAGGAGCCGTTTTAGGAGTAGTAGTACAAACCCCATGTGGAATGAGGACTTGATCTTTGTTGTGGAAGAACCCTTTGATGATTGTTTGTTAGTCACAATTGAACAAGGGAATTACAACAAGCATGAAAGGGTGGGAAGTTGTGTGGTTCCTCTGAAGAATGTGCAGCAGAGAACTGATGCCACTCCACCAGCTAGTGTGTGGTACAACCTTCAGAAGCCAAAGGAAAACAAGTGTGATGAGAAGGTCAAGTTTTCAAGTAAACTTAACATGAGAATCTCTTTGGATGGAGGGTACCATGTTCTTGATGAGGCCACTCACTACACCAGTGATGTGAGGCCATCATCTAAGAGCTTGTGCAAACCAAGTATTGGTGTTCTTGAATTGGGAATCCTGAATGCTGTGGGGCTCTCTCCAATGAAGAAGGATAACCGCACTGATGCCTTTTGTGTAGCTAAGTATGGTCCCAAGTGGGTGAGGACAAGAACTATTGTGGATAGTCTTTCTCCAAAGTGGAATGAACAATACACATGGGAAGTTTATGATCCTTGCACTGTGATCACCATTGTTGTGTTTGATAATGGAAACTTGAATGTAGTGAAAAATGCTGGAGGAAAAAAAACTGAAGAAGCAGCTGATAAGAGAATTGGCAAGGTGAGGATTCGTCTGTCCACACTTGAAAGTGATAAGATTTACACTCACTCCTATCCACTTATAAACTTGCAAACTCAAGGAGCCAGAAAGATGGGAGAAATTCAATTGGTTGTGAGGTTTTCTTGTGCATCTATATTGAATGTTTTGCAAACTTATGCACAGCCTTTGCTCCCAAGAATGCACTATACAAGTCCTTTGTCTAGATTTCAGTTGGATAGTTTGAGGAACCAAGCTGCTGTGATCACCACATTGAGGTTCAGAAGGGCTGAGCCACCACTGAGTAAAGAGGTTGTGGAGTACATGCTAGACATGGGGGCAAATGTGTGGAGCATGAGGAGAGGAAAAGCTCAATTTTACAGGATTGCTGGTCTTCTCAGTGTTTTGGTTTCTGCTGCCAAACAGTTTCATGAGATACATTCTTGGAAGAGTTCAGTAACCACAGTGGCTAGTTACTTCATGTTTCTCTTCATCATTTTCCTTCCTAAAATAGTGTTGCCATCAGCATTTTCCTTCCTCCTCTTGGTTGGAATTTGGCGGTATAGAAAAAGGCCAAGATATCCTTCCCACATGGACATGAGTTTGTCTCAGGCTGACACAGCCACTGTTGAAGAACTAGAAGAAGAATTTGACCCCTTTCCATCTAAATTCAGTGGTGATAACTTGAAAAGAAGGTATGATCGATTAAGGGCAGTTGCAGGGAGGGTGGTGGAAGTGATGGCTGATTTGGCAACTCAAGGAGAAAGGGTTGAGTCTCTACTGAGCTGGAGGGATCCAAGAGCAACTGTTTTGTTTGTTATGTTCTGTTTTGTGGCTGTCATTGTCACTTTTTTTGTTCCTTTTCGCCTTTTGATGTTCTTTTGGCTCACTTATCTGTTGAGACCTCCAAGGCTTCGCAGCTTTGATATTCCTGCAGTTCCACAAAACTTCCTCAGAAGAATGCCTTCAAGATCAGATGGCATGCTTTGAGTTGGAGATCAACATGGAAGATAAACTTTTACTTTTTCCATTAGAGATGTACAATTTGATTCTTTCACTTCTTTCTTTCAGAAACACAAGTATATGATTTGTTTCTATGGCATAAATTCTATTACAAGCAATTGAAATGATTTGTTTCCTTTTTTTTTATGGAAACCTGAAATAAATCATGATCACTGTCCTCTTTGTGTATACTGTGCTTATATTTCATATGATTTAAGATTTGAAATTCACTTTAACTCTTAGAAATTTACCAATAATGTCATTTTTTTATTCACCTCTCTATTGAGTTTCTTTCACAACTTAGATATATATTTTGCGTTAAATATCTCATATCGACTAGATTAAGATATTTCATAATATATAACTGGGTGCAATCTTTCTTATAAGCCGGTTTTATAAGAATGTGTTAGATTTAAAATCCACTTTTTAATATAATATCAGAGTCATTCAGAGTTTAATATATAACGAGTGTTTGTTGACTTCATCCGACTATCCGCCATCAAACCATCGGATCACCCATAATATATAGTCAACTTTTTAATATTTTATATAAATTGTTTTTTCTTCTCTATAAAGCTTATTCCTGAATACATCTAAAATAGCATAAAAAGCATAAAAGACTATTAAAAAAATTATGAGAAAAATGAATAAACTAAAAATATAGTATTGATTAATCAAATAATAAAATATATAAACTACTTCATCTTTTAAGGAAAAAAAAAACTTTCCTTATATCATCTAAAATCAAAGAGAATGTTAAAATATTAACTTTCCTAAATCTTTGTAGACAAGCATATATTACTAGTACTTGGATTCACCTTGTAACACAGCACAACTCTTTTAACCTACAATTTATAACATTTATGTATTGTTAGTATGCATATCTTTATATTAATAACTAATCTGAAATCTTATAGACTTGTAGATATAATACATGGTTATATATTACAAATTTTTTGAATGCATTTCAGTCAAATTCTTTTAGAAGATGAACTAAAAAAGTCCAAAATCTATGTTTTTACTGGAAAACTATTTTTTTATACTTTGTTTACACTCATTGGATTAAAAATGGTAGTGAGTTTTAAAATAATTCTTATAGAATAATTTTTTTTATCATACATGAGAATTAGATTAGAACAAGTGCATTAAAATTAAATCCTATTATTTATCTTAAATTGTATGGAGCAGCCATGGGTTTAGCCCACATATCCTATACAGCAAAGGCCTAACAAATTTTAGGGTGTTTCTTCTTGCACCTCCAACAAATTTCACCGGCAGCCTATGAGACTCGGACACTTCTTTTAAATGACGTGTCCGTGTCGAACACATCGACACTCGTAGAACACTTATTGATGAAGTGTTCAATTCAAAAAATATTTATTCTAACACGATTCTAACACAATTTTAAAAAGAATAAATAGAATAATTTTCTAAAAACTCAAATTTATTGTATAAATTTGTATTATGATCATGAAAATAGGGAACAAATTTTTTTGAACTAGTCATGGAAAACATCTTCATACTCCCAAAAAAATCTGAAACATTCTTATGCACATAAATATTTATTGTCAACTTATATAATTCATAATTATATAATATATAGATCTGTATCATCGTGTTGTATATTTTAGAAATTATACGTATCTTTGTGTCTGTGTTTAGTGTTCGTATCCTTGTCTGTGCTACATAGCCGACAATTCATCAGTTTCGTAAAAGACTTTTTTACTTTTAAAATGACTTTTAGATATACCATTCTTTTAAAATTATTCTTTTCAAAATGTTTTTGAAACATACAACACATTTTATGAATTTTAGATATACCATTCTCAAAGTAAAAAAATTATATTCTTGAAAAGATATTTTATAATGATGTTTTTTATTTCAGATTTTCTATTCTAAAGATACTTTTGTTTATAAAACACATCTTATTTCAGAATTATCCAAAACTATTAAGTTTAATTTGAATATTTTGAAGAATATATAGGGTGCAGGAAGGAAAAATGTAGGGGTGCAGGACGAAACACCCCAAATTTTACAAGGAAATATTGAAGTTGTAATTTGCAAAATAATAATTAAAAATATATATAGTAGTGGAAACTGGTAACTGAAACATGAGGTTGGGAAAGAAACTGTCACTGACCTCACCCACATACACACAATGCAACTTCTTCATGCTCCATCTTCTCCTCACCTTTCTATCCAAACCTCTAAACCTCAACACCTAACATGGGGTCTCTCACTCATTCCTTCTTCACACACACCACTTCTCTCAGACCCTTTTTCACATCATGTTATGCTCATCACACTTCTCCTTCTCTCTTTCTTCTTGCAGGTTTCCTTCCTTCTGTGACTGTAAATTCTTCACCTTTTTCCACCCTTCATTTTTCTCTTCACTCCCAAAAGGACCAGCGGCTGTTGTGGACCCCCCACCATAAAAGGGTCACCTCCAGAGCTGCTTCTGTTGAAGGTAAATTACTAAATTTGGTTTCTTTTCTGTGCATGGAAGATGCTTAATTCTACTCATTGGCCTCTATGTGTGCTAAAGTTTTGGAATTTAGTTAAAGTTTTGTGAACTGGGATGTGGGCATTGTGAATATCAGTGTAGGCTGGAACTGTTTTATAATGAAAAATTCATTTTCCCTGTTTCTGGGTTTTGGTGGGAGTGTAAATCCAATGCTTGATCAATCTTAAGCTCACCAGAGGTTGGTTGACCTGTTGTATAATCTTATCAGGATTGATATGATAAGTTAAAGAGCAGAATTTGACACTTCTATATAGGGGTGAAATGGCTATAGATTCACATAATTATATTTGTTCTGTTTTTTTTAATCTGCTGGTTCCTGTACAAATTAGTGGTTGGAGAAAGCTGACAGAACAAGATAAAAGAACTAATTTTCTGACATAGTGGAGAACTAAAATAGGATATTTCTCAAAGGATTTGGGAGTTAGACATACTTGTACAGGTGGGTACTGAATCTGTTCATATTTTTTTGCTCCCTAGTGGTATTTTTAGGCAAAATACTTAAAGTATGTCAATGTTAGTATCTCATGTTGTGAATTATAATTTTGTTTCTGAATGGTAATTTACAACCAGATAATCTTAAAAGTTGGGGATCAGGTTGGAAGTTCAATGTACATGCCCATTCCAATGGCAGATTTGGCTGGTTAGACAATTTATACACTAAAAAAAAAGAATGAATAATAATATAAAAGTCAATTTTTTATGAAAACCATCCCAATTGTCTTTCCAGGAACACATGATTTCTTGGTTGACGTTTGATAAGACTTTTTCTTATGTGCGTGTAAATAATCTTTTCAATATTTATATCTTTAATTTGGATAAATTAAAAAAGCTCATGGCTCTAATCCAGGATATGAATCAAATGTTTTAGATTGAATTTCAAAACATTATTTTTTGTGTAGCACTTAATCAGATTATTTTCACATTCAGCAGTAGCTTTAGACTTTTGAATGCTAAGATGATTAAGACCAGTGGGGTTGTATATCAAATGATAAAAAGACGTTACATGGAGATCATGTCAATCAGTGGAAGGATTATAAAGAATTGACAAGCAATACATGTAAATGGTTAAAGATGATGGCAAATTTATATTGAAAAAGTTTGAAGATTTCCATGCATAAAACATAACACGCCTTAAGTTGTTCAGTAACCAGATAATAAGGAAATGGTCTATTAATGGAATACTTGTTGCTTCTTGCCTTAATATTGTGGATTTTCATAGATGCAGTTGGTGATTCTTCAGTGTCAACTGGAACGGCTGAGGGTGATGTGTTGAAAGCCTTGTCTCAGATCATTGATCCAGACTTTGGAACAGATATTGTTACATGTGGATTTGTGAAAGATCTGCAGATTGATAAAGCATTAGGAGAGGTCTTAAAAGCACTGGCCTGAAACTTTCTGCAATACATGTAAATGATAATTTTCTCACTAAAAGTTTTTCCTTTGAATCTCAGGTATCTTTTCGGTTGGAGCTCACCACGCCAGCATGTCCAGTCAAGGACATGGTAAATGACTCAATTGCCATTGTTTGAGCTATATCTGATGTAGGTTAGAGTGGTGGACCTTTCTTTTTGTAAACTCAGTACGTAGCAGGGATAAAAACTGAAATATTTCATCCATCTTCCATTAGAGAAAGAAATGTTTCTTACTTGATTTTCCTCATCCCTAACTCTGTCATTGAGACTAATGAAACTATATGAATGTCAAAGTTTGAGCAGCAGGCAAATGAAGTGGTGGCAATGCTCCCTTGGGTCAAGAATGTTAAAGTTACAATGTCTGCACAACCAGCAAGACCTATATACGCTGAGCAACTTCCAGCAGGTCTACAGACAATTTCAAATATTGTGGCTGTGTCCAGTTGCAAGGTTGATCTTTGTGGGAGGTTTTCCTTCATCTTATATTGGTCCTGTTATATCAAATTATTTGCCATAATTTGGGACTACTTTCTTGCCATATTTTTTTCGTTCACTTTGCCCCTTATTCCTGCTGATAAAAGACTTTGCAGTATCTAAATGAGTTAAATAGAAGTTTTATTCTAATTATGAATGATAGTTTTTCACATATAGCACCTGAAAAATATCTTGATTTTTTTATTGGAACAAAAACTGAATGCAGCTCTTCCACACTGAAAGGTTGCATTATAATCAACGATTGCTTGAAGCAAAAATTTTTCTAGATGGAATTATGAGCCAATTCATTTACCATAATTTGCATTTATGAAAGCCTTTTATGTCAAACTTTGCAGGGGGGCGTGGGAAAATCAACTGTAGCTGTAAACCTTGCTTACACATTGGCCGATATGGGTGCTAGAGTTGGTATATTTGATGCTGATGTTTATGGTCCAAGCTTGCCAACCATGGTCTCTCCTGAAAACCGAGTGTTACTAATGGTAAGATTTGATAAACCAATTGATTTTAAATAACTATTGAGTTCTGCAAACATAATTCTTCGGAGTCTTGCTGCAGGATCCAGTGAAGAAGACCATAATTCCAACTGAATACTCGGGAGTGAAGTTGGTCTCTTTTGGATTTGCTGGACAAGGACGAGCAATAATGCGTGGCCCCATGGTTTCTGGAGTCATTAATCAACTTCTTACTACTACAGAGTGGTAAGCATTTAGAGAAAAAAATACTAAAGAGGGAAAAGGGAAAACATTACATGCTATATTGGATTATAAAACCATGTCTTTTAGTATTTTGCATTGTATTTATTGTACTAGTCACCTATTGGGGCAAGGTTTCTGTTGTTTTTTCCAATTTATTATGTTATTCAAGCTTATTGATCTCCCCTAGAGCATGCATTGGAGTTAAAAAAAATTACATTCATATAGTAATCTATTCTCTAATCCTGTCCAAAAATTGTATAATCCTGATTCCATATACAATGTAGGGGTGAGCTGGATTACCTTATTATAGACATGCCTCCTGGAACTGGAGATATTCAACTCACATTATGCCAGGTTCTAAAATGGTGGACTAGTATTGTTCTATTTCATAATTTTTTATGGTTCGTTTGAAATCACACTTTGACTTCCGTCATATGCTGGAACTGGCCCTGCTTAATTGTCTTTTGTCCGAAATCAGAACAGCCAAATGTTATTAAGCTGGGTCAGATTTCAGCCTAGAAAAGTTCAAGCTGGCCCAAATTCAGCTCAACATAGTGCAAAAATAATTGGATGGGCATGTCTTCAGCTCAGTCATGGTTTTGACCTAAAATTTGCCATTTCCAGTTATTTTTGTAGTTTTGCACTAATATTGGCTGAAGTTTTGGCTACTTGATCTCCTTTCTTAGTGCTGAAATCTGGCTAATATCAATCACATTGGGCTTAGGAAGCTTATATAGTGTATATATCCTTTAATTAATTTGCCTATATCTTTTTAGTTGCCTAGTCTCATTTGATTTGATTTTGGTTTCATATTTCATTAGATAGTTCCATTAACTGCCGCTGTAATTGTTACCACTCCTCAAAAGCTGTCGTTCATTGACGTTGCAAAAGGAGTTCGGATGTTTTCAAAGCTTAAGGTGGTTCTTCTACAATATGAAGGAATAACTATTCCATTTTATTGTTTTTAATTCCCTGCTTCTAACTGTTGGGCATTTTTTTTTATCCTTCCTCTGTTTGATATTTTTTTTTTCTTAAAAACAAGTTTGTGAAAGTACTTGCCCTCATAATTTGAGTCTTACTTACTTTGATGTTATTTATGTTTGATACTTATGTGTATTTTTGTCTGTCAATGCGTAAGGTGCCTTGTGTTGCTGTTGTGGAGAACATGTGTCATTTTGATGCTGATGGAAAACGATATTACCCATTTGGCAGAGGTTCAGGCTCTCAGGCATGAATATTGTCTTTGATTGTTAGCTTTTTGTCTGCTTCATCAAGGAAAAAATGTGGACAAGCTCATGATACCTAATATAAAACAATTCTGTACTGTCTGTGGCTCATGTTTGATTATGTTTGCAGGTTGTTCAGCAGTTTGGAATACCTCATCTATTTGATCTCCCTATTAGACCAAATGTATGTTTCATTTCACTTTATCTTTTATTCTTCAAATCTTTTGTACCACCAGAAAAAGTTATCCTTAACCTTCCACATTTTAATGGCTTAGACGAGTTAAAGACAATACTCCACCTTTCAAAAGTTAAAAACACTTCACTACAATCTTGAATAAAATCTGCCACCTGCACCAAGCTTGGTTCTCATTTGCCCTCCTTAAATTACAGGAAACTTGAAAGAGAATGCTAATACTTTCAGATGATCTTCCTTCATAAAGTTTTTTTTTTATCTCCTACTGAACCCAGCTATTTTACAAGAAGAGCACTCTTATGTTTCAGAAACATTCCAAACTTCTGTCTTTTATATTTGCAATGTATGACACCTCTGTTTTGGTAAGCATGCCAAAGAAGAATATGTCAACATGTGAGTAGGAATAAGGATGCAAAATGTTGCAGAGTAAAGGGAGTTTTAAAATAAGTATTCCTTCTAACAGATTCAACAATTTGTGATCCTTGTTAGCAAACTCATGCTTATTGGACAATATTCTGCCTTCAGCATTATCTTGTGCTCATGACTCCATTGGACAAGAGTGCTCATGCTTATTGAATAACTTGCTGGTTCTACCACAGAATCGGTTTCAATTCTGCCATGTACTGGTTCCTAAGATACTCTTGGTGAGTGTTACACAATCAACTGCTCTAACCATTTGGAGAGTGTCCACAAGAAGGTCCCTGCCATTCCTTGCATGGATGTAGTGTGATGCTGGCCATTTATTTCCAATATTCCTCTAACTATAGAAAGTGTACCATTTCTATATTCTCTCTCATCTATACTATCCCTCTATAACTACCGTTTCCTCTCCACTTATATTCCCCCCCCTAATCATTATTAAACTCTTGTTGTCTTATCTTACGCCTTAAGGTATAACCTATAAGGCCACCTTTTTATTGGATCAGTCTTGAAACATCTTTTCATCCATGGTTCAATGAAATTTGTGTTTGATATGTTTTAACCACAGCATATTTCCAAAAATAGGTGCACCTCTTTTATTCAAATTTGATAGGAGCATTGTTGGCTATCTATACAGTACGCAATGAGTTTGCTTAGTTCTCTAAAGATATTATGTTTATACCAGTCTCAAAACCTCAATGTTCTTGCTGCATCACTAAATGCAAAGTATGATTTGAGAACGAATGAAGTTTATTTGATTAAGTGTCACAGCTCTCAGCCTCTGGAGATAGTGGAATGCCAGAAGTGGTGGCGGATCCTCAAGGTGAAGTTTCCAAGATATTCCAAAATCTAGGAGTATGTGTTGTTCAGCAGTGTGCCAAAATACGCCAACAAGGTATTCTATTCCTTCTTGGTGATGCTTGAGAATGAAATGCCTTATACCAAATCTCTTAATAACAAAACACTGAAGCTAATGTTCAATTAATTGCATGTAACTGGAGTTAAATTTTAAGTAGTTAATCACAGATGAATTTGAAGTAATTGAGATCTTTAGTCCCTTTTGGCATGTGAAACAATGCTATTTATTAATGTTTTGTCCCACTATTGTATTTGATGCTACATAGGGAAACAGAATGCAGTTTTTCCTTTACTTATGTTCTATATGTTTTGGAGTACACATTAGTTATTAGCATATGTCTATGTAATGTAAATAACCTCTGTAAAAGTGTAACAAGGAAATAATGTTCAAATCTAAAATTGTTATTTCAATATATTTGAAAAACTGAAATTCAGTTTTTTTTAAGCATCCATGTTTTATATTTGATTTAAAAATACTTTACTTCAATTCAGTTTCCACTGCTGTCACCTATGATAAAACAATCAAGGCAATCAAAGTGAAGGTACCAGATTCAAAGGAAGAATTTTTTCTGCATCCTGCAACAGTGAGACGGAATGATCGCTCTGCTCAAAGTGTGGTATGTGAAAAATTAACTGATAAATTTTATTTTCATAATATTTTGAAGTGAATTTCTAGTTTAAAATTAAAATTTCTGAAGTTATACTGTTTCAAGTTATCATGCTATTCTGACACTTCAATGTGATGCATTTGTTAGCAAAACTCAGTAAGGTTTTCAGATTTTGGTCTGAGTGTAATTCAACCTCAAATGGACTGAAGCAGGAACTGTCCAAGTCTTTATAAGCTCTATTCAGATCATATCTATAGTCAACATGCAATCTCAATAAACCTGAAGCCAAAATCTATTTGGCACAGAAAACTGGAATTCCTAAATTCTAGTCTATTTTTGTTTTGAATTGAAAAGTAAAGGGAAACATTGGATTTAAGTTGAAATTCATGTTAACCAGGAATTCAAAGTGTTTAGTTGTGAAAGAAAGTCCATACCAAATACTTTTAAAAAGTTGTTGCTTTCTAAGAAGAAAAATTGTACATTGACTAGTAATCCTTGTTTGATTTTATTAATAAATAACTTGAATCAATAGCTGCATGGATCTTTCACTGTCATATTCAATTTAGGTATCTATCTCATCAGGAGCTAATTTTATTTAAAAACAGGATGAATGGACGGGGGACCAGAAATTGCAGTACAATGATGTTCCTGAAGATATTGAACCTGAAGAAATTCGGCCAATGGGAAATTATGCAGTTTCAATAACTTGGCCTGACGGGTTTAGTCAGGTAATATTTACATCTGATATGATAATCCCTGGAAAAAGGAAGAATTGAGTAAATAGTATATGTATTGACAGTATAAAGAATTTTTACAATATCAACCAAACTATTGGAGATTCCACGTTGACTAGAAATATCGACATTTTATACTATATAACTAGGTACAAATCTCATGTTATAAGCTGGTTTTATAAGGTTAAGTTAAACTTAAAGTTCAGTTCTTAATATGGTATCAAAATCATGTAGAGTCTATTCTAGCAAGAGTTTGTTGACCTTATCAGGTTACCCACTATCGGACTACCAATAAATATATAATCTCACACACGAGTTGACAGGTCTCGACACGAGGGGTGTTAGAGATTTCACTTTGACTAAAAATAAAAATACTTCATAGTATATACGTGAGTGTAATACTAACAACTTTTAATCTATGGTTAACTTTTATTTCTGGCACATGCTGCAGATTGCTCCTTATGATCAATTACAGACGATGGAGCGGCTGGTTGATGATGTTCTTGAACCAAGTGTACAAGCATGATGAAGAAAACATCATATGGGTTGCATTGATATAGGTGTTGGGAATGGCAGAAACCATTATACATGTATCATAGCCTCAATTCAATAATCCTTCAACAAATAGGGATAAGAGTTTGATAGAGCATTCTGTGAGATGTATTTTGGCCTTGAGATTCACTGCACTTCTCAAGTATAAAGCAATTTTTGTGAACTGTGAACAGAGGTGTATGCCATTTTCATCTGCTAGCCTTGTACCATAAACCTTCTAAGGATGTATCATTTTGCAGATATCAAGATATATTTTGCTGAAATTCCACTTTTCTTTACAGAGATAAAAGAGCATAAACAAAAACTTTAGTTAAAACTAAAAATATTTTTAATTTCATGTATTCTGATAAAGATTTTTATACTATCAAGTAACTAGAATTATATATAGATAGTCAAAATATTAAGTTATTCAATGGCCACCCAAAAAGTCATATACATTAATTATTTTTTTAATCAATATCTAATAGTTTGTATTTATTGTTTTTCTTTTCTTATAAGAAAATTGTTTTCATTTTGCCCCATGCATTGAAAAAAAATACAGAACAATAAAAATTATAATTTAAGAGAGACATATAGCATTATAGAAACACACTTTCCATTGAAAACTAAAAGTAAAAAGCCATGAACCTGGTAAAATTGAACATTTATATGCTTTTTGCATAAAGTGTTAAGAACTTTTAAGTTTCACCATCTCCAATGGTCATGTGTTTTAAATTTTGGTGATTTGTGAGAAATGGAAAGAGACAATGTTGACTATGTCCAATCATGTTCTTATAGAATTACAACATTTGTCCTTGTTATGTCCATAGCTGTTATTTTTCTTTTATTTATTATGTTTCATATAGTATAAAAAATGATTTTAACTTATATGTGTATTAAAAATAATTTGTTAAAATATAATTAAAATATCTGTTTTGGGAAATTTTGATATTTTGGATGCAAAATAAATTTTATATCTGTGTGCATGTCACAGGCTTTGTCAAGAAACAAATTATTTTTTAACTTAAAAATTAAAATATTACAACCAAAATTAAATTCTTGAAAAATATGTAAATAAGGTTATATAGTTTGTATATATTTTTTTTAATTTATACTAACACACTTATATTTTGTGAAATATAAATCATCACCAAGTATCGTTGGTGAACTTGGTATGAAGATAAAGAGCTAAGTTTGTTGGTAGATGCATTTCATAAAAGGTAAAATCACATTAAAATCGATTATGAGAAAATGAGATAATAGATTATATTTTAAGAAGAAACACATAATTGATTAACTGGTTAAGCATAATAAATTTGTAAAATAAACAACTTATTAATAATAGTAAAAATATAAAATAATAATAAAACTATTGATAATAAAAATAATATAATAATAATATATTTATAAAATATTAATAATAATAAATTTTTGAAATAATAAAAATAAAAATAAGAAAACTATTAATAATAAAAATAAAAGTAGTAAATTTCAAAATTATTAATAATAAAATTAGAATTTAGTATTTAATTAAAATTATTTTTAATAATAAAAGTAATTTAATGATTTTACATATATATTAATTTAACAAAATTTAAACATATTATATCAATCAAATCATTCCAAATTTTTCTACAAACTTTTTCTTTATTTTTATTTACTTTCCACGTTTTTTTTCTTAATTCAAATAACCTAACACTCAATTTTTGTTTCTTTATTTTTCAATGAGTCTTAAATTAACTTGGTCCAAACATATCTAACTGTCCCTACCTTCTCATTTTGGTCCTGTTTTCCATAAATTAGACATTGCTTTAGGGCAGCCATGAACATTTATGGGTCACACTCAATCTCATTCAATGCCCTTCATTGAAGGAAGGCTATGGTGTTCTCCATATTATTATTAATTATTAGGTCATCTTCCCAGTTAAAATATTTTTTTTTATATTAAATATTATTCTAAAATTTGATATATTTAACTAGACTCACATTTTAAATAGTAATAATTATCTCTTATTAAATAATTAGGTTTAGGTTACTCATATTTTTTTTAAAGGGAATGCGTGTGCTGATAAGTTAGCTAATTTATAATTTATTCATAGAAAATCTTTTCATTGGTATAATAGGCTTTCATCTAGTCTGCTTTTAGAATTCTTTATGAATAAGTATAGTTTATCTATGTATGATTTTTTTTGTTAACATTTGAGTTTTGGTCTAGTCGCCCGTATTTTTTTTTAATAATACTTTTTTATGTGATGACAAATGATTGTTGTTATTTGAAGTGTCAATCGAACTAAGATCTCAAGTTGCATAGTGATGTCTAACATTAAAACTTTTATTTAAAAATATATATATAATTTTTACTTATTTTTTATAAATTTTCATATTATTTTAAAAATTGATTATATTTTCTATTGTAAGAGTTTTGTAAAATTTATTTTAATAATATTTTATTCTAAATCCTTTAAAGGAAAATTATTTATGAGATCTTATTTAAAATTTATTATTATTTTATTTGAGTGAGAGAGTTAAAAGTTGGGAGCTGAGTCACATCTGAAGTAGCAGTATTAGGAACCGTCCAATTAATGAAAAGAGGACCCATTTTAAGATATTTTCACACCATCACTCTGAACGCTGCTTTTTTCCCCTTTTCTACTTTTAAATCTCCTTTTTCTAAAATATATTATTAAAAGAATTTTTTCGAAATAGTATATTATTCACAATATTTATTAAAATAACTTAGATTTATCGTTTATGATCAGAATGAAATTATAATTCGATTAATCGGAAATTGAATTCTTAACATAGAAATATGTTATTTAGTTAAATATTGTAAATAGTAGGTTTTTTATTTTTATTACTTTCTTTGAACAAAATTTCTAAAATTTGTCATCTAACTTTCTCTTTCTTATCAAACATATCACTATTTATGTTATTATTAAACAATGGAAATAAAATTAGAAAAATAACAATTAATAATTTTTTATTAGTTGATAATGGATCATTAAATCCAACACTATTTTTACTTAGAGAGTGAAAATCTATTTGTTTTAAGTAAAAATAAATTCAAGAGCAAGTCAAATCTTTATTTCATTTTCTTGTTCAAGCGAAAATGGATCCGTGTTCAATGTAATTTTATTCCCGTTAACTTAACTAAATTCATATTTTCACTCAAATTTACGATTTAAAATTCAACATAATATTATATTACTCAAAATTTGACTTGTACTTTTTAATCATATTTTTAATCATATTCAAGAATCTTTCCAACATCAAAATCAACTTATAAATTACCAAATAGTCAAAATCTACTATTTCTTTACTTTCAAAATCAAATAAATCAATCAACATCTATTTTACTCAACAACAAACTTTGCGAGAAATTTTGAAACTTGTGATCACACCACCTTTACATTCAAATCCTCTAACATAGAATTCTATTGAAATGTAAAACTAGTTTTCCTTACTTGATTATAAGTATGCATACTCACAAAGAACTCAAACTCTCAAGAAAACAAGAATAACCTCACATGCAACACATAATCCTGATTAATTATCCAAACATATCACTATAACTTTGAACTAATATAGAGACTCATCTTGAAGTCTCAGGTACCAAAATTACATGTTAGTCTTTAGTAAAAGTGTATTCAAAACATGTCTTTAGGAAGTCATTCACTTACAAATCTATACTTGAATTAAGTAGTTTATAGAGACGTTAACTACTAAAATGTGAATTACAGATAAATTTATAAAATTTAAAACTATGTGTGATAAAATACCTAATAGATAGCATGAAAAATAAATATGATATATAAGATTTAATTTAATTTAATTTATTTATTCTGTTTGTTGATGTTTTTTTATAACTATAATAAACACATTTAGTAAAAAGTAGACTATGCTATAAGTTCAGATAATCATATTTATATAAAATATAATATTACATATATATATATAATGATATATAATTTTGTAAAGTCCATTCAATATTTATTTTAAATTTTGAACTCACTAATTTTAATTTTAGTATTTACTTGAAAGTTGATAAATAACATATAATATATATATATATATATATAAATATACTTATAAATATATATATATATATATATATATATATATTAAAAGTGTTACTTATATAATATGACAACACTAATAAGTATTATTTTTATTTGATTTTTCATTCAACGCATAAATAAATGTCATATTCATTAAAAATAAAAATAAAAATATTCTATTTTAAAGGGACTAAAAGTAGATAATTTCTTTTGCAGGAATTAAAATCAAAACAGGTTTATTAAGAGAGACTACAAGTATATCTAACTCATTAATTTTTATTTAGAATTAACAACGTAAGTTAATTTAGAATTATCTTAAAAATTAAAACTATAATTATTTTGCAATGGTGAAAATAACGTCAAGTGCTTTGCAGGTTAGCTATATATATATATATATATATATATATATATATATATATTACAAAATACATTAGATAGTGAAGATAATTTTTATATTATTATAGACTATAAAATATGTCCAAGTCTCATTCATGTCTTTGTTTACCCTCAAGAAGAAAAAAATATTTATACATTTATTAGTTTTTTAATTTTAATTATTATATTTTAGAGTTTTACTTTTGACTTCTAATCATTTTAACTCGTCTTCCTTTTATCTTTATTTTCATATTTTTTTACCATAATTCAACACATCATATTTCATGTGAATATTTAAATTAAATTTCAATAGTTTTTTCAAAATAAATTGCAAAAATTAAAACAATCTTAATTAAATCAAATACTAATTTGTTTACTGTAAATTTGAAACAAAACTTACATGCTTAAAGATGTTTATTTGTTATGAATTTCAATTACAATATAATTAACATAAAAATATTTATTTATTACAAATTTCAATTATATAAAAAATTTATGTACTCGTCTATAACACATAGAATAGAATAGTAGCTAAAAAGAAAGATTAATACATTGTAAGAAAACAATGATAATTTTATATCTTTACATAAAACGTTCGCTTAACAATATTCTTATTTTATTTTAAACTTTTGTTTATATTAATTTTTATTAAGAAAATATAATATTTTATTATGAAAAAATTAATGAAAATATTATATCTAGAGTGAGAAAGTTCGTTGTACATTTTTATTACTTTTAACATTTATTTTAAAGTATTGTGATAAGATTTTTGGTGACGATGACTAAAGAAACATGCAAGTTGTGACGTAATATTGTAAAGTACACGTGTCAATCCATGGACGCTCCACGTTTCTGAGAAGAATAACGTTGTATTGAACACAGCCACAAATGCCATAACAAGTTGCGAGGTATCTTTCAATCCAACAAACACGTAGATTCCTTGCATGATTTTGCATCATTTTAAGAATTTTAAAAAATCATTTTTTTCTTCCACTTTTAGTAATACAAATTTAGAATAATTTATTTTTAAAAAAAATTCTTTCATTTTTAATAATTATAATTTGTTTAGATTGTGAACGTATCATGACTATTCTCCTAATTCGTGCCAAACCATTAATATTCATAAAACATTTTTACTTTTTTTTTAATTATAATAATTTTAACCATTTATCACGTTTAATAACAAATATTTTATATTTATTGTGGTGATCCTAGTTAGATTATTCTCGATCGAATTCAATTCATTGTCCAATTTTATGAACTCGATCCAATTAAAGAACTTTACTGGTTAAAAAAACATTTAATTTATAATTAACAAGATTGTTCTTGTTGTCTATATAATTTTAGGTCAAATATTTACTCTTAGTTCACAACTATCATGCACAAAGTTCGTGGACATGAATCATGCCGCAGATTGAGGAGTAATACATAAAACCTGATTAAGTATGTCAATTAATCTCTAATATATATTAATCCTCATATAATTCATTAATATATATATATATATATATATATATATATTGGAATTGAGTTACACTTAAAGTTCACTTCGTAATATACTTCTTAATCAGAGTTATTTAGAATATGTTCTAACAAATGTTTGTTGGACTTATCAGGTCGTTATCGGATTATCCATAATATATAGTTTCACGCAAGAGTTGTTAGTCTTGACGTGAGTGAGTATGTTAGACATTTCATAGTATATAAATGAGTGCAAACTTTACTTTATAAACTGATTTTATAGGGTTAAGTTATCCTTAAAGTTTACTTTTATATATAGGTTATTTTAGAAATGTCTTAACTCATATAAAAGATAGTAAAAAAGCTTCACTTGTATAGATCTATAAAGAGAAATATTTTATTTATATGTATAAATCGATTTATAAAGTGAGGTTTATACACATTTATATATTATAAAGTATTCAACAGATTATTTTAATTTATTTTATTATTAATCAATTGAAATTAAAAAAGGAAGATTAAAAGCTATAATAGTGTTCCCATTTGAGTTAAAAGTGTTAGGGTTTGTGTTGAAAGAGTTTGGTTTAAAAGAATAGAATAAATGATGAGTGAGTGAAAGTTGAAACATAGAACTAAAAAGTGAGGATAATCTAGGATATGTTCATATTGTCGTGTCGGTAATGAATATTTGATAAAGAAAATAAAAATAAAAAATGGTGAGTTATGGCCCTGTCCACAGAATTTGGAATAGAGGAAGATAGAAAAGACAAAAGTGACGGCAAATTGTTATAAATGGATCTTTGTGTCTTTATGAAACCAGATTCTCACCAAAAAGAAAATGCTTCCCACCTGTAATCACTTTTATCATCTCAACTTCTAAATAAACATATACATTATCTTAGATCATCTTTTTCTTAAAGCTATGCCCACATTCCAATTAATCAACAATTCCTTCAATTTTTATCAATCCAAAAAAAGTTAAAATTCATTTGGATTTATCAGAAGGTGGATAGGATATGCTCGAAATGGCTTTGATACTTTAAGTCTAACTAAACTTCATAAAACCAGTTCATGAGATGAGGTTTGCACTTACTTATATATAATGAAATACTCTCATCTCTAGTCGGCGTGGGATCTCCAACAAGATTATTGATTCGAATACTTTTCAAAATATGTAAATATTTAGTCAATTTAATTCGAATATTGATTAATTTATCATATTGTATAATGTCTTGTTTTTAAAGTTGATATTTTATTAACTTTAGAGTTTAATGCACTTTAATTTTTAAGTTTTGTATGTTTTTTAATCCGTAATAAAAAAAATAGTATAAATGGGAGAAGTGAGTCATATGGGTACTCCAACTCATTTACAAAAGCCTCTATGTAAGTATGAGATATTGGTATCAAAAAGTTACGTTGACATGCTTCTATTCTTGCATCTATTTATGCTAAAACAATACATTATATACATAGCGATTACAATATTTCTTTTCTTAAAGTCTATATATTTACATGCAACTCACAAAAGTCCTGAATCCATTTGTACATCTTCACATCCACAAGTCAATCATGATATATATGTAGATAATGAAAATAAACTTTTAGTGAATTGAATTTAGACATGTAAACAGATTAATGTAACAATCAGAATATGAGAAATTTGTCTTAAAAAATTTAAAACTTACCCATACCCAAGCCTTGATTTGAGTTATAGTAAAAATTTCTACCGAATCTACTACTGCCTCATTACAAGTTTTGTAAGTTTAGTTTAATGTTTCATAGTCTTTTACTTAGATGCATAATTTCTACTAATTTAATAATTTATTTTATTTTATATTATTTTAATGTTAAATAAGTGATTTAATTCAAACCAATTTAATCATAAATTTGATTTGATGAGTTAGATTTGATTTATGTTATAGCTCAATAATAATTAAAAACATATATAAATATAATTATGCATTATTTGGATATATAAAATTTATGAATTAAATATATAAGTCTTTGAAATTGTGTGTAACTAATTTTTTTAATATAAAGTATACATCACATCATTTTTACTTGAATTAGATTAGACCACATGTATATAATCGTTGCCTAAATATAAAAAAGACAAATGTTGAAATATTACCAAAGATCACATTTATAAGATTGTTGATGCATGAACTAAACAATAAAATCATGATTTAAAAGTGAAAAATGCAATGTTTTATAAGTATAGCTTATGAATTACTATAAAATATTTATTAGATCATGGATGTTTAAGTCACAATTTTGTAACAATAGTCTTAAAAAAACCACATTAAAAAAGTGTGACCTAAATTAATAAGAATGTTATATTTAATTGTGAGTATTTTAAATCATATTTAATTAAAGTTGTCTTTAATTTAGACAACAATTATTAAAATGTGGTTACTTTAATCCATATTTTTGAAATTATAAATATTTTAAATCATATTTAATTAATCCATTAATTTTAGAAAAATAAAAATTATGCTTTTGAATTATAAAAGTACAATATGTTTTATTTTGTTTTTCATTATCCAACACGTTTCCAAATATGTATCACAAACTTTTAGTTTAGAAATTAAAATTCAAACAAAACCTTATATTCTAAATTCAAAATCAAAATTTTTAATATTATTTTTATTATTAATAATATTAATATGATTTCTTAATAATAATATTACTACTGTTAATAATAATAATAAAAATAATATTAATAATAATATTATCATAATATTATTATTACTAATAATAAAAATATTAATATAATAATAATTATTATTGTTAATAATAATAATTACTATTATAATATCATAATAATATAATAACAAAGTTTGTCTTGATTATAGATTTTATGTTTGGTGGTGAAACTTAGGATTCTATATGCTTGACATAATATGTATATGTTATTAATCGTGACATAATATAAATTTCATTTACATATGTATGCTTGATTATGATGTGATATATATTACGCTGTTATATTTTACTACCATTTCTTTGAATGCTTCTACGTATGACTACAATAATCATACTCAATTCAAAGACAAATATAGGTAGGAGTAGAAACAAACAAGTTTTGAGATGATCATGATGTATAAATTTTTTTTACGTTTTTTATTTTGAGAACTTTGAGTTGTTTGTACATATATATATCAGATGTTGTATTAATATATTTTATATTATTCGAATAACATGATAATACAATATAATTTTATGGAACTTTACACATTAAATATAATTAGTATTTTTAATAGCAGTTTGGAAGGTGTTAAGTGGTCAGGTCGTTCCTGTTTCTTTGTTTAAGGGTGGAATCATCTTTGAAGTGATTCATGTGTATATAATTTTTATTACTGATAAAAAAGAACTCAATAAATATAATAAGACATGAGATTGGATATTTATGAGGGATAACTTATCACCCTAACAAACTTTGGTTAAAATAGACTTTATATTTTTTTATCAGTAAGAAAAAAAAAATATGAACCACCTCGGGGTTGGTACAACTCTTATACAGAACAAAAACTTACAGTACCTTTCCCCATAAACTTACCACAAATATCCTACTTGAGTAACTAAAAATAAGTCAACATCGAAATAAAGACACCTCAGAAATAACCTAACACTTCATCCCACCCTTCTAGAAAACAAAATGCCTAGAGTTTCAAAGTCCCTTGATCAAATACATACTTCCTGTTAGGGAGATGAGACCTAGAGAACTATTGAAGTCTTCGTCTTCCTCATTCCTTCGGGCGGGTTGTTAGGGCTTCACTGGGATCCTTCTTGCCTTCCTGCTACTCCTTCGGCTCTTAGTCTCGGGCGAATGCCAAATGAGGGAGATACCTGCAGAAGACACTCTGAAGCACAAGTAAGTAAAGAGGATGTTCGACACTCGGGTAGGTATTTAGTAATAATGACGTACCTTGTTTCTTGGGATGTGTGCTATTTATATTATTTTAATGGGCTTACCTTATTGGGCATGATTAGTGGAATGAATCACACTTATGGTTGTATTACCTAATTCTTAATGGTAATTTAGCTTTACTGAACTTGATTTGAGCGTTAGTGATTATATGTGTCAGTCGGCCGGGCCGTCCGTGGGTGTCTCGGTCAGCTCGATCAGGGAGACCGAGCCACGTCAGTGTGTCGGTCGGCCATACCGGTACACATACATATCAGAAGATTAAGACACCAATCAGAATAAGAAAGGCATGCAAAGGCAAAATTATAAGTAATCCAAAATGAACCAAGGATAATAAATCGTATCATCTTTTAAAAAGTGACTTTTTATATCTGATCGATGCAGAATTTCTAAAGTAACTTTGTTATAGTATATGTTATTCCTTCTCATTTCAGCACTATGGGACCTTAATTATTTATTGAAGACAGAATGGTGTCCTAGGAGTGAACATTAACACATGGACCTAAGTATTTGTAGGGAAAGTATATGAACCAAACAAGGACCCCAAGTTTTGTTAAGTTGATGAAAAATTGGAAAAAATTAGAAACTCCTTTGTGGGTGGGAGTGGAAGAAACCTTACCCATAATTGCTTGAGCTGAAATTCTGAGCTTCTATTGGTTCAATGATGGTGGAAAGGATAAGATTCTCCAATCAAACAAATGGAGCAAATTTAAAGCTCGCAAAGGAAAACTTTCACTAATGTCGAATGTTCATATGCACAACCCAATCAATCAAGTTAAACACTTTTTTTTATAGAGATAAATTAACTTCGAGAAAAGTCACCATCATCAAAGATAGATATATGTTACATTTTTAATTAGTTAATAATAATTTATATGTGTACAAAAACTCTCTCATTTGCTAACTTGAATTTTGAGATTGAAACTATACTCAAATTATAATTCTAAAATCATATTTTTTTCTTAATGATTAATGTTATTATACTTATTACACTACAATAAAATCATTAAATAAAAACTAATTTTAGAGACCAAAATAATTAGTCATTATATTGACTAAATTAGAGACCATTTTATAAACTAAAAAATTATTGGTATCTAAAATAGTTTCTATTATTAATAAAACTTATAAAGTAATTTTTAAGTTGGTATCTAATTATTAGCTATCAAGGTTTCAGAGACCGAAAATACTTAGTCACTATATTGACTAAATTAGATACTATTTTAGAAGCTAAAAAATTATTGATATCTAGGGTGGTTTCTATTTTAATAAAAATTTATAAATAGTTTCTAAATTTGTATCTGAGTTAGCTATCGAGATTTTAGCTATTAATATTTTAGTTTTTAAATTAATCTATAAAATATTAATAAAGACTAATTTAGAATATAAAGTAGTAAGTAGCTAAAACATTGATAGCTAATGGTTAAATAGTAATTTCGAAATAATTTTATAAATTTTTATTAATAATAGAAATCACTTTAAATATTAATAATTTTTAATTTATAAAATGATCTTTAAATAATAACTAATTATTTTAGTCTTTTAAATTTAATTTTTATTTAATAATTTTTTTTATAGTTAGTTAATAACATCCAAAAACAAAGTTATAGCCATGGTTGCAAAGTTTGAATTCCAGGAAAACAACATAAAGGAGATGACAAAAGGCACTAGCTGTCATTCCAAGCATGAGACACTTTAGTTAAAAGTTATATCTTGGCATCACAAAGGCCACCAACAAACAAAGAAATGCATATAAAAGAATACCATAAATAATTCCAAAAACTTATATCTTCACATGTGCCAACAATCTCAAAAATATTTCCCAAAAAGTATCATAATTAACAATAATATTAATACCAAGTGTCCAAATAAAGTCTATAAGCCATTTCCCAACCTCTTTAACAAGATTAATAGGCCATTTACAAAAAAAACTTTTAATATTTTATATACATTAAATACGTGAATTATTATAAGAATCAACATTTATTTAAGATTGTAAGTTCTCTTTTTTCTTTTGTATAATTGAGATATTTTTTTTTTGTATTGTTAAGAAGTTCTCTTCTACTTTTCTTTTGTTTGGTGGGGTTCAGTATATATGTCAAGAGACTCCAACATTAAAGTTAGATGGAGAATAAATGAAATAATAAATATGTGTGGGTACTTTTCAATAATCTATTTATATTATTTTTAGTGAATTTTTGAGAGTGAACCCTTATGTTTCTAATTATTGATTAATCATTTTATAGTGTGATTAGCTATCTAAGTATCAATTAATTTGTTGATTAGATATATAAGGTTTCTTTGTATATGTCTTTATAAGATAGAGTTGTGCTTAATTATTATAGGGAAGAAAACTCTTGAAAAAGAAATATTTATGAATTAGATCTCACCCATCAATCCTTATCTTTGTCAAATCAAGAGAATGATGTTGGAAAAGAGAAAAGAGAAAAGAGAAAAGAGAGAAAAGAAAATAGAATTTATTAATTGTGGCAAGAGATGTGAGAAGTGGAAGATATTATTATTATTGGTGAGAGATAGTTTTGAAGAGTTGCACTTTGAGTTGTTAATGGGATTGAAGAAAATAGAATAAAAATGGCCAATTAGAGGTAGTTGATGAAATAAATTTAATGGGGTCTTCAAGTTCTTCCTGTGTAGCCTCTAACACAAGGAAATGAAAAAGTTTGAACAGATTATTGATGATTTTTCTACTTCATAATTACGTTTCATAATTACGTCACATATGTTCTAAAAAATGTTTTCTTTTAACATGGAAAATGAAAAAGGTAAAGCAAATGAATTTCAAAAAATAATAATAATTAAAGCAATAGTTGCTTATGTATATTCTTTAAATCTATAAGGTTTTGTTTAATATTAGTTTTTTTTAATATTGGATTAAATATGTTTTTCGTCCTATTAGTTTCATGCGAAATTGATTTTTATCTCTAATCCAAATTTCATATTTTCTGGATACTTGTAATATGAAAATTATTAGAATGAATTCTTACCATATCTTTTTACACATTAAATGAATTTTCAGAATGGAATAAGATGTTAAAATATTTCATGTTAATTTATCGTTGAGGTGTATATTATAATATAGTTCACACTGAATATTTATTTATTACGTAAAGAAAAAATTAATAATAATTTATTTTAATAATTTTCTTATTAAACCTATCTAAAAAGTATAAAGTTTGAATTAAACAATTTTAAGTTATAATATATTGATAAAAAATAATAGTTATCAAAAGTCAAACAATAATGACTCTGTTTAATTATACACTTTTCTGCCTAATAATCTACAACTATTGTTTTTATTATATTTTTTTAGAAGATAGTTTTAAACTACAAAAATTCATTTTTTAACCTAAATAATAACCTACGTTCAAATATGTTTTTTTTTTTTCTCTAAAATTGATTTATGTTTCTTTTCTCTTTCGGTCTCAAAAATATTTTTGTATTTTCAGTCCGTATAAAGTTCCTGTTTTGGTCCTGTAATTTTTTTTTATCTTTGCATTAAATTTTCATTTATTTGAAAATATTATTATAGTCTCTTTTTTGATAAAGAAAATTGCACAGGTACTAAAGAAGTTAAAGAAATATTTTACATAAGTTGAAATTATTGTTATTATGATGAAGGTTCCTTGGTTGTGTTGTTTTAGGGTTTTGGGGAATAAAAGAATGTATGATTTTGGGAAAATAGAGAAGAAAGTGGTGTGTGTAGGGTAGGGACATGAGAAGAGAAGGTTTTAATGGCGGAAAAAAGGTTGGCATTGGACTTTCTTTATCTCATTCCACCAACTGTCACGCCGCTATAAACATAACACGACAAATGGGGCCTTTTCTGTTCCACCCATCAACCATTATAACATTAGATACCCTCCATTCATATTTACCTTTTCATTACTTTATTCACATTAAACAATGCATCACTACCACATCTAGATAAGGTTACAACATCACACCCTATGTTCATGTTTTGTTTCAACTCACCACACCATAAACTTCTCTTTTTTTTTTTTTACTCCACAACGTTACTTTAATACAACAATAATTTTCTAGATTGACGTAGATTAAAGATAAAATATTTTATATTATATAACTAGATGTAAAATTTTATTTTATGACTCAATTATAAAGTTAAATTGAACTTAAAATTTACTTTCTATTATATATTGGATTCATTTAGAGATCGTTGAACTTATTAGATCATCGACTACTATTATCTCACGTAAGAGTTGATATGCCTCGTCACAAGAAGATGTAATATTGATTAGAGATAATGACATTTCATAGTATATAAAGTATATAAGTAAATATAAACCTCACCTTATAAGTGATGGGAAAAACACACGCGAAAGCAACACACAATCATGAATCAACTGCAGAAAAATAAACGACACAAAATTTAATGTGGTTCGGTCGCCAACTGCAAACTACATCCACACGGACAACTATTAGGTTTTCATTATATCTTGTTGCACACCAATTACAAGTACAATTATCTCTTTAAATAGAAATTATAAAGGGAACCCAATGATTAAGCCCACTCATTAAACATGATGTCTAGTCAGTCCAACCCAATTGATCTTGACTTCATATCTAACAATAAGTTGATTTTGTGAGGTTGAATTAAGATTAAAGTTCAATTTGTAATATGTATCAAAGGAATTTAAAGTGTATCCTAACGAGAGTTTGTTGGACTTATTAAGTCACGTACTATTGGATCCATAAATATATATAGTCTCACACACAGCGTGAGAGTATGTTGAAAATTTCATATTAACTAAAAATAAGTAAATTTCATAATATATAAGGGAATACAAATTTTGCCTTATCACTCAATCTTATAAAAATTGAATTTACCTTAAAATCACTTTCTAATACACCTTCTTAATAAGTTATGAACCATTAGTAGAATTTCCTCTTCATTTTTTCTAAACTTATCGTGGAGCATTATAATACAGAAAATGGAAGAGTCTTGTGTTTTTTTTTTTTCATATGAAACTAAAGACATGAGAAAGTGCTTGAAAAAGTTGATGGATTAAACAGTGGAATATTAATAGTTGGAAGAACTGTGGAAAAGACAATTGAAAAGAGTGGAACTATGAAGAGTTTGATTTTTCTTTTGTTTTTGTGGGTAGCCTAGTAGTTAGTAGTAGGCTAATGTGGACCTCACACACTGTTTAATTCAAAAATAATAAATGTCACCAACTATCTACACAAATTCATAATAAATTGTCTGTGCCTTTTAAAAAGTTGTAATTAAAAAAATAAAGAAAAATGAAATTTAGTGAAAAAACAACTTAATGCACTTGCGTATGCTTTTGACCAAAGTTCAGTTTGACAAAAAGATGAGTAGAGGAATCCAACAACATTGTTCTTTTTGTTGTAATTACGTCTGAAGGAGTTAAGTTGTTTTTTTTTTTTTTTATAATGGTAATATATTTTTATCTATAAATATACTAATGAATAATTTTTTATCTATAAAAAATTAATTAATTAATAAAAAAAATGTATTTTATACTGTTGATTTTTTCTGTTGAAATCGGAAAATTTAATATATAAGAAAGTGGAAGTATTACTTTTCAACCCTAACTACTACATCATAAATCTTAAATTTTAAAAAATAAATAAATATGTATATCTTATTCGCTTCATTCTTACTTAATGTAAGATCAAATTCACATTAAAAAACATATTTTGCATTTATTTTTTACATGAACTTTTTTAGGGTATACTTCAAATTTAAATTATCACTATATAATTAATTAAATTTAATCTATAGTTAAAGTTAATAAAATTTAATGTATAGCTAAACTTTTATAAATTTAATAAAATTTAACATACAATTAAACTTAAACTAAACTTACACTAAACATTTAACTCTACGTTATAAATAATAAAATTTATTATAATTAACCTAACATATTTTTATAACAAATACTGAAATAATAAAATAAAATACTAATTTAGAGATGATTTTTTTCAGTGGCTTCAAGGGCCCGTGGCTTCAAAGGCCCGTGCTGGATTCATAGTGGGGAGAAGACCAAAATATGTACAATATAGAATAAGAAAAAAAAAGACATGTTATTCATGTCCTAAAATAAAATCATGTATATTATTGTATAAATCGAAAATGCTTTCTTTCACTTGTCTAATAGTCTCTATATCTTTTGAGACGTTCTCTTTATGATGTTGATGATTTTTTTTTGTATGGAATGAAAGTATGTACCTCTAAAATGTGTTACGATGATCAAGTCCGTCCTCTTAAATAGTTGAGAGCGATAAATGCTACTGAAAATGTAACATTTATTTGTTTCAAGCAAACCTATTTGAGAATTTGTATTGGGCCTCAACACGAATGAGTTTGAATTAGTATGTATATTGTAATTAACCTCATATTAGTCTGACAATACAATATGTTTATTAAGTTGATTTAGGATTAACATCATGTTTAATTATTTTGTTTTGGTTGGTTTCCTAAGATGTCTTTGACGACATTTTCAAGTTTATCTTTTTATTTTTTTCGACCTTTTAAGGTGAAGGTTATCTCGGTCTTATATAGTATATTAACTTTCCATGCTCGGAAAACTTTTCTTTAGAGTCTTTGTAAGAAATTTTTTGTGAATCTTCTTTAAAGGGGTATTCCTCGTAGAGTCTAGAATGTTCTAAGTTTATTATTATTTTTGGAACAGTTGCATCTATTGGATGTGGATAAATTTGATGGTTGGGGAATGATGTGTTTTTTGGGTTACCTTGCTTTCCAAATTCTATAAATATGGGTCAGTCCTTGTGTTAGGACCACCCGTGTTTTACCATTATTTCGAGTAGTGACTAGGTGCAAAGAGTTTACTTTTTCCTAGGTTAGTTATGTCTTCTTCTTCGATTATGTCGGCCTCTTCAGAGTGGGTAATCATTGGAGGATTCCAGTGAGCCTTCAATTGCCATAATGAGTGTTAGTTTTGCCTCTTGAGACTGAGACATTTCAGGTTGAGGCTCCTAGTTGAGCAATAAATTTGGTCATGGAGTAGTTTGAGAGTGATCTTCCATCTCAGTTGGATTATGATGGGGTAGATATGCATTTGACCAAATCCTTTTCTAAGTATCGGTGGTCGTCCATGATAGGGTCTTTTGCTACTAGTGTGTCGATGCTTAAGAAAGATGCTGAGGTGGGCATAATCTTGTTGGAGCAGTGCAATGTCGTTGATAATGTGTGTCATGGATGAGAAGGGGCTTTGTGGGAGTTATTTTATATGTATGTGTGTCTCTTTGCAAACATTCATGTTTGATTTCCTTTCGACAAGTTCAGTGTGGGTGTCCTTTGGGTCTTAAACATTACTCCTACAAGTGTTGCGAAGACTTCACTTAAGTTTTCAATATGGTTTTCGCATGACTCAGACATGAACATCATGTTATCTACATATACTTCAACATTTCTTTTGATGAGTTAAAATTGATGGGAAAGGTCTCGGGTGGGACAATGTGCTCTTTGTATAGGTTTCTTGGTTGGATTCATCTTCGGGACTCTAGGATACATGAGCCCCTTTTACTAGCTTTCTTTTCATTGTCTTGTTTTCTTGCCTTAGGATGACTATTCCCTCCGCATTCTGCTTTTTGAGCTCAGTTATCTCCCTTTATAGTTCAACCAACAATGCCATTTTATTTGCTTTGATCATTTGGGTATCAACTAACTTTTGTCTATCATTTTTCATATTCCTTGTTACTACCATTAAATCTTCCTCACATCCTTTCCGGTTACATGGTGGACGTCAATTGTTCTTGTATGAACCGAGAAAGTATTCTCACTTGCCTAATAGTCTTTGTGTCTTTCGAGATGTCCTCCTAACGATGCTGATGATCTCCTTCAGAATGAGATGATGGTGTGTACCTGCAAAAGTACTCTTACGCTTAATTTATTCATTTTAAATAGTTGAAAATGATAAATATTATTAAGATTTATAAATAGTATTTTAAGTAAACATATTTATAAATTCGTACAAGAACTCAACACGAAAATTAAAAAGTTTCAACAAACATACAAAAATGCAAATGAAATAGTTAAAACTCAGGATCCATAGAACTCACTGTATCTAAAAACTATGATGTGATGATTTAAAAAAAATAGGTGGTTAAGTAAATGTAAATGAAAAATGAGGTGTTATTGTATCAACATCATTATGTTGACCAATAAAAAAGAAAAGAAAGAGAAAAACATTTCACATATGGCTTATAAATATGGGCAGACAGATGAAAAGGCAGCACTAGAAACCACACATTCTGATCTTTCACTACTTTTTCTCCCTGTTAATTTTGCTTCTTATGGAACCCAAAGGTAATAACAACCCAAAGATGTTGGAAAAACCTTGGCTTTCTACTGCCTTGAATGCCAGAAGCCTAGGATCAGGCACTGAGACCATAGTCTTTGCTCATGGTTTTGGAACAAACCAGTCTGTCTGGGACAAGATCACTCCCTTACTTGCTGAATACTACAAGGTTGTGCTGTTTGATTGGCCCTTTTCTGGAGCTGTGGATCCAACCCTCTATGACCCTTTGAAGTATTCCTCCATGGAAGCTTTTGCTGATTTGTTGATCACTCTCATGGACCAGATGGACCTCAAAGCTACCACCTTTGTTGGCCATTCCATGTCTGGCATGATTGGCTGCATAGCCTCCATAGCCAGACCTGACCTCTTTAAGACCCTTATTCTCCTTGGTGCTTCTCCCAGGTCATCTTTTCTTTCTTCTGGTTTTCTTTATACAAACACCTCTGAAATGTTATTCTTTTTATTCATTAAATTCTGATAAAAAAAGTTATTTTCTTTCTCCTTGTTCATAAACTGATGAGTTATTGAATGTTGACATCTCTTGAAAGGTTTCATCACTCATGACAGACCAACTTTTCAGTGTTTGCTTGTCCTTTACAATGTTCTTTTAAGATTAAGAAACAACTTACCTAGTAGATGCCACTTAAAATCTTATCCTAGATGTTCAATTCCTACTTTTTTGGGAGAAGAAATTTGATCTTGCAAGTTTTTTTGAATATGTTTGAAGTTTCTCAGTCTGTTGATAGAAACAGTACTTCTCTTTTGCATTAATCATGGACATAGTACCACTTTGAACTGTTTTCTTCTTTATGAGCTTTCTCTCATGTACCTTTTTGGATTTATGTTAACATGTGTTTTTAGATTGGAAATTATTACATATCTTTTATGTTTATTAAATATTTTAAAATTATTAAAAAACACAAATATTAAACAATTTTTTTAAATAGAAAATATATTTTAGGTTAAATATGTTTTTTTCTATTTATTTTTAAGTGAAATTTATTTTCGATTTTAATTCAAATTTTAGACCTCTTTCAATATATTTTTTAGTGACACTTTTAATAACTCTTTGATATTTTTTAGTAAGTAAACTATTGAAAGGTGATTTTTATTAGTGTTTTATTATTTTTCAATACAGAATATATTATAATATTATATTATAACATAAGTGATGAGTGAATTATAATTAACCCATATATTCTCTTACAAATTTATCAGTTTTACTATTATATAATTCATTATTCATGCAATACATTTTACAATCTATATTCTTTCACACATCTCTCTATCATGTCACTCATTGCATCTCATTTTGCTTTCTCATCTCTCCTTCACTGTTTAACATTTATTTTACAAATATAATTTTGCTTTCTTTTATTCCTCACTGACAAATTCTTTTAGTATTTGTCACATCATCTCTATGTTGTTTGAGTTAGGCTTGAGTTTCTCTCTTTCTCTTCAGGGAATCCTTATACTGTGTTTAATGGTTTGGTCCCAAAGTTTTTGTGGGACTTTCCACTGTCTGTAGGAATCTATATTTGTGAGGGAAAACGAACAATAAGTAACCAACACTATTCACACAACAACACACCTATGTTTGTGCAACTTGCAATGTTCCACTGTGCAAAAGATAAGGATATATCACAGTCCAAATAAACAATAATTTGATTTCACTATTAAAAAGAACCAACCAGTTACAAAATTTTAGCAAAAAAAAAAGATGAACCAACCAAAACATGTGGTGTATACGGGATTGGGGGAGGGATTCCATTTTTTTTTGTAATCTTGTGGTATCACCTTTTTCAGCGTGGTGTGTTTGATGAACCAACTTTGCTTTCATCCTTAAAAAAATTGTTAATAGAATAAACAGAAAACTCTGAACTAACTCAAAAAGACAAAACTTCACTTTCTCTTCCCACTTTGCTGACTTCAATTATCTCCACTTCTTATAAAATAAGATTAGGAAAATGGCACCTTAGCCCTTTTCAAATTTGAACCACCAATTTGCCGGCCAAGTCAATTTCAGTTGAAGATCAAAAGATATTCTCTCACCATTTTTACAATTTTTTAATTTTGATTCCTCTGAAGTAAAGAGATGTATAAGAGAAAATGCAGAAAGACATTTATGAACAAATTTAAAAGGGTGAAGTGATTAAGATGTGTGTTCATATCAGTCTTAGTCAGAAATGTTAGAACAAAACACGTATACTACAGTGTGAAAATTTGAATTTGATACTAAACTGAACAGGTCCTAAAATATCAAAACTCAACAGTGGCAAAAATACCCTTAACAAATAACAAAACAAAAAATTGTATAAAGGTAAAGTAAGGTTGATCCAGTTCTTTCCTCTCTGGTTTAGAAGTCCACAGTTTTCTCTTTTAACCTTTCAAAATATGCCAAACAAAAGAAGGTAGAATCTTTTTTTTCCATCACTACATTATCATTCTTTCCATCATAAATGTTCTTAAGAGTTAAAAATGTGTTTTAAGCTTTTATTAATAAGCACCGACTCACACCAAAAACCTCTTATAAAAGTATATGGATACAAAGCTTATAAAGAAAGCTAATAACAATTATGTTATTTTGTAATTCTTAACTTTTTTTTAGGTGTCAGTCTTATTGGTTTTTTATTTTACATTTTTTTTACCGTTTGTATATATTCAAATAATTTATTTTGATTTCACTAGAAAAAGCAGAAGAAAAATTCTTTCTCTTATCCTTTATTTTTTTTTGTTCATCTAATGCATTTTAAGTCCCTCTAACTTGCCATAACATACAGGTATCTTAATATAGATGACTATGAGGGGGGCTTTACTAGCTCAGATGTTGATGAGTTATTGCAGAACATGGAGTCCAACTATGACAGCTGGGTTACTGCCTTCTCCACACTAGCAGTGGACCCAAATGATGAGCCATCTGTTAACAAATTCAGAGAGTGCCTGAGAGGAATGAGAGCTGGTGTGGCAGCCTCCTTAGCCAAGACTGTGTTCTATAGTGATCACAGAGATATGCTTGAGAAAATTGAAACTCCATGCACCATCATTCAGACCACTAGTGACATCATTGTTCCATTCAGTGCAGCACTTTACATGGAGAGAAAAATTAAAGGGAAAGTTACATTGGAGGTTTTAGATGCTAAAGGGCATTTTCCTCAGATGACTGCAACAGCTCAGCTAGTTGATGTGCTCAAGGGTGTTATTGGCTTGTAATTCTCAATCTCCTTCATTTTGTCATCTTAGTTATACTTGTTTCTGATTTCATTTATATAGGTTGATGTACATGTTTGGAACTACGTTCACAGCCCACGCCAATACTGAAGTGACTGCATATTGTGTTGAAGTGAACGCACGTTGAGGGGTTATCTGACGTGGTTCCAAACACACGTGTAGTTTGTGTGAGGTTTATATGGTGTCTTCATCTGGACAAAGTGTGGTTTGTGTTACTTAAATTCATTGTACTCTTGAAATAATAATGTGAATTAGCTTTGTGGAAATGTACTTTTTTTAATCTCTTTCTCATAGGTATGCTGGCAAGTGTGTTGACATGATGATCTGGACCAATTTTCTTTGTTCATTTTAAGTAGTTGCAAAGAAACAAGGAAAACAAACAGCCGCAATTTTGACTTTATGAAATCTAAATGTCAGATTTTGCATGGAATAATTCTTTGAACATATTTAATGTTTACTCACCAATTATTGCATAAACAAGAAATACAATATAAGTATCCAAGTTGAAGACTGCATCAAAGGAAAAGTTCAATCCAAGAGTTTCTAAGATAGTATTGAATTAACCATCATGAAGTTTCAACAACAAATATCAATGCATGAAACAGTGAATGGTCATGATGGTTTTTGTCAGGAGCAATCTTCTATTCTTAAGCTTCGTAGGAGATCCAAATATCCATGATATTCAGGAGTGATGTATCTGCAATATAAGAACAAATATTCATCAAGTTTTCACTTGAACCATCCTAAGAAAAACCATTTAAGAGAACTATTGCAAAAGAAATTTCACTTTTGTTACTTTGTATGTTTGCAATACATGATTTCATAGTTTATATTCACAAAGCCTTGGAAATTCCAAATCTATTATTGTGTATACTCTACCAAAAGTTCATAAATTTTGGGAATGACAATGAACCAAGCTGAGTGTCCAGAGGCCACAGTAGCACACAACCAAAAGTGTTACATGCAAATACACACCGTATGGTTCCAAGAATAGAACAATGATTAGGAAAGATGTAGACAAGTACCCGTGTCGAAACAGGAAGTCAATGATTACGAGAGAGCAATTTGTCTTGAAAAACTGTGTCGTACGTATGATTTCAGCAACTTTCCTAACAGGGATCAACTTGAAGCTATCAACTTCTCCATCTGATATTTATTAGACCACAAAAGGTGAGCAGGGCACAGATAGAAAAAAACAAACAACAGTAAAACTGAAGGAGATGAAAGGCTTACCTTCATTATTAGGTATGAAATCTTTTGGAAGTTTTAGATCATAACAGAACAGAACATCTCTCTTGTATCTATACCCATCAATGTCCATATATGAAACAGCCCCTACAGGTATGGCTCTGTGAAAGCAGCAATCAAAAGAATTAGACAGAGAGAAAGTGTACCACCCCTTTGAAATCTTTCATTTTGGCTAATGATTGGAAAGAGTAAAAGAGTATAGGCAGAAAAAAAAAACAGTAAACCGACCATCCCAAAGGCAGATCAAAATTCTTGCACTAGAGGAATAGAGGAGAAGGAGAAAAGTTTAGTGTGAGGTTAGTAATTTACTTGACAGAGATAGATCTAGGTATTCCTGCTTCCTCTTCACATTCCTTTATGAGATTCTCCTGACAGTCAATACCGTGTGGCTGTGACAGTAGCAATTACATAAGAAACTTGATGATAATATATTGAACTAAAGGAAACATTTAATAGTGAATGGATCTTATACATTGATTTGCTTATTCAGTTGTTACAAATTGCTAGCACTGTTCAGTTCCTAACCAGAGGAAAAATGATTCACACAAAAGGTAATAATGATGTTGGGGAGAATGTTTAAGCTCAGAACAGAGAAAAATGAAACTACAAACCAGTCCTCCTGCAACTAGATGATCAAGCATTCCGGGATATGTCTGTTTTGTGTCACTTCTCTTTCCTATCCACAGATGCTTCTGCCCATCCACCTCAACATAGCCATTCATATGGACTCCATAAGCCTAATCTTTGAAGAGAAAAAAACGGGTTAAAACAAGAGCTTTAGAATTAAGATATCAAAATACAGGTTATGAACAACAAGAGCTTTAGGATGTAAACTGGATAATCAACTAGAAATTCAGAAAAAAAAATATTTAGTGGTTGCCCCAAGTTTGCTTGAAGACAAATGACCAATTAATTTCAGAATGATGCCAACATAAGATTGAAAATTGGTAACATTCAACTCCACAAAACTAAAGCAAGTCCAATGTTCAATTACAATTAGCAATGAATAATAGTCCGGTTTGTTTAAAAGTTTTTCTCATGAAATTCATTAGGAAAAAAGTAGTTCACAAACCTGCAATGAGGATGAAATCCATTTTCTTCCAAAATGATCAATTGCGCTAAATATGCTTAGAAGAGTAGAAATAGCAGTGTAAACTATGATAACAGCGCAAGGCCAGGGCAGAATTCACAGTGTACACGCAGCCAAATACAAGGGTTCAAACATTTGCAGAAACTACAAAAAGTACAGAAAACAAGTCTTGAAATAAAGTACCAAGAAATATCTCGATGTACCTTTATGCCGAAATAAGGAGCTGCTGCACGCTCTAGTGAAAAGAAAATGGGTGCACCAAAGGATGAGGTCACAGGGTAAAGCTGGTAAAACATGGACAATAGACATAGGTTAGGTACCTGAGCATTAGGAAGGCACAGAAGAATGACAAAATATAACATTCTAGCCATTTTATACCTCGTTCCGTATACCTGGAATCTGCTTCTCTCCCAACTGCTCTACTACATATCCAACTGCACTGGTTCTTTCGTCAGCTGTCTTCAGCATTGGATGCAAAGAAACAAAGTCACCATTGGGTACTCCATTGTATTTTTCTTTGGGGAAAACAAATACATCGCCAAAGCCCCTCAAATGCTCCACAAATCTGAACTTATTTACGTTTAACCAATAAACCTGCAACTATCATTAGCTAAGGTGCAGGCGCAGCAGTTCATGTCATGAAAATAAATCAGAATAACAACAACAGCAACAAGAAGCCTTATCCCACAAGGTGAGATCGGCTACATGGATCAGACAGAACCCGACAAGGTTAACCAATGAGACATTCACATATAACTATGCAAGAGACGATAATTACAAGGAAAAAAGAGATGGAATTGAAGTAAACTTACCCATTGTGAATGAATCCAACAATGTGGTTCTCGACAACAAACGGAAGGAACTCAGATTGTTCCTCCTACAAGGAAGTTCAATGTCAACAACAAAGACTATGGTTAAACTCAATTCTGCTAGAGGCATCACTTCACCAACGAAGTTGAATTGACAGAAATAAAAACAAGTGTGTCCTACAATCTAATGCATGGTCGGTTTCACCTAAAATCACGTTAAAATATCAGCTATCATGAATTTAGATAACTTTTCATATATTTAGTACTAACATAATGCTTCAGTCCAAAATCAATTCTATTAAAAACCAATATCGTAAAATCAATAGCAGTCAAACCAATTTCGCAAAGGCTCACCCACCCACAAACTTAAAATTAGCCAGACCCGTAATTCAAAAACCGAAAAGAAAACAACTTTACGGTAAAATAGAGGGTATGATGCACAAACAAACAATTGGGTGTCTCTATATATGAAATTTGCTTCATTCATTCACTGTTTGTGTTTTCCAAGGAAGCAAAGAGAACAGTGCAAAGAGCTTACAGAACCACGATTGCATAGTTGAACTTTGTTGAAGAAGCCATGGAGATAGCAAGAGCGGTCTTGTGTGTCAGTTTGAGATTCAGATATGGCAATGGCATCGTCCCATGTGAGCGATAATGTGGCAGAGGAAGAAAAAGAAGAGGCCAAGGTGAAGTTGGTGGAAGTTGTGGAGGGAAAGGAGTGAGAGGGGAGGAGTGAAGCGAAGGGTCGTGATCTGACATAGCTCAAACTAGCAAATTTGCTGATGCAGCAAACCGTTCCCATTGCTGTCTCTGGTTTGTCAACAGAACAAAATTAAGGTATCTATGTCATGACGTGAACAAAGGAGTGCAGACACTTTTGTAGTGTGTCAATTTTAGGCCTTGTTTGTCTCATGCCCTTTCTTAATGGGCCAGATATTTCTTTTGAGGCAAATGCTCCCTGCACCCAACATAATTTCAAAAATTCCAAAAATACCCTTTATTTTGGAAATGAAAATCTAAAATTGAAAATAATGCATTCCAGAGAAAAAATCTAGAAGAGATTTTTGTGTTTCGGATATAAAAATCTGGAAAAAAAAATCAAAATCCCATTTTGGATAAAAAAATCCAGAACTGAAAATAATACATTCCGGAAAAATTTATCCGGAAGAGATTATTGTGTTCTGGAAAAGAGGTCTGGAATATAATTTTATATGCACCCCATTTTTTTAAGAGTATTTTCGGTTTTTCCCTTGTGATTGGATAAAGTGACATGGTGTAGGAAGCAATTGCCTTCTTTTTGATAGATCGTTCCATAAAAGCTTTTTTTACCTGCACTCCCACAATTTCTTGGCGCATCCCAACGATTTTTCAAAATAACCATTTTCTCCTTTTTTTCTTTAAATTGACTTTTGGATTACATGTTTATTTTATTTTTCTACATTACCCTTTACAGAATTCATGAAATACATTCCAAAACCACGCTTTTTAGAAGAAGATAATTTTTTTGGATAAAGATTTCCATATTGAAATTTCCGAAACACATGAAATATATCATAGGATTTTTAGAACAAAAATTCCAAAATATATAATACCTTTTGAAATATGTTTTTTAGAACTGAGTTTTTTTTTTCTCTTTTACAACATTCTCTTTCTCCTTTCTTTTGCTGATGATGGTGGTGCAATAGCTCTGGCGGCACTGATGGTGGGGAGCGGTGAGGAGAAGCAAACAAAAGGGCAATTTAGTCATTCACTTAATTGTGGGGGGTGCGAAAAATAAGGATGCAAGAAGTAAAAGCTCCATATAATGACTAATGAATTACTAATATATTATTGATCAAAATAAGAAAAAAAAACTATCTATTTTAGTTTTTCTATGTGTTCATGTGTGTCTCTTTAATAAAGGAGTTGATTGATTAGGAGTAAATATATGTTATTATCTTATTTTTTTCAAACTTATCTCTTTTGTTTTCTTACATCATTATAATGGTTCATTTATATAAGAATGTAAGTATATATATATATTTTTTAAACAAAAGAAAATGTATGGTAATGTAAAAATAATGATAACATAATTTATTTATTTTTACAAATGATCACTACAACAAAATCATTAAATAGAAATCAATTTATGAGAAAAAATAAATTAGTTACTAGTTTTAGAAATTAAAAAAATATTGATATATAAAATAGTTTATATTATTAATAAATATTTTATATAATTAACTAAAGATTTTAGTTACCAATTTTAGAATTTTAAAATTTATGTAGTTAAAATCTTACTAGAACTAATTAGATATCAATTTAAAAATTATTTTATAAATTTTATTTATAATAAAAATTACTTTATATATCAATAATTTTTTAATTTTTAAAATAATATATAATTTAGTAAATATAATAACTAATTTTTTTTTTCTAAAATTTTATTTTTTTGTAAATATCCTTATTTTCTATGTAAGTGTAATATTTTTAAAATTTATTGACATGTATATGTAAAATTAAATGGTAATGTAATATTTTTAAAATAAAAAGGAGATTTGTGTAGAATTTTTAAAAATAGGATTTAAGTGTAACATGAAAATTTTTTTGTGTAATTTATTGATTAAATACGCGCAACTCTTTCTTCGTTTAAATGGTAGTTTGATGATCTCGTAAAGCCTGCATTTTCTGATAAGATTTTAGTATAAGGTCAAATATAAAAGGAACAGAAAATATCTGATTCCTTTATTGATTAAAATAACAAAGAAATAAGAAAGGTTTTGAGTTGAAAATTGAATAAAAAGAAAACAAGAATTAAAAATATGATTAAAACAATAATCCATGATTGAAATTCAATAAGCACTTCCAAGTTGAAGCACTACCTTTACTAGAAAAATTTTGAACCATGGTTTTTCTGCCAAATTGAAAAAAGTTCTCAATCATTATAATAAGCGAAACATCTGAAGTTAAAAGTGAAACCATCAAAACAAAACTAACATATATCATTCATGGCAGATTCATAACTAAACTAAAACTTATATGAAAACTAGAGAAGCATGATGTTTGAAATGGACTCTCTTGCATGTTCTTCTACTTCCCACAATAGGCAACTCTTTCAAACTTCCTCTTCTATCTTCTCTTCAGACTCATGTGCATGCTTAGAGAGGTTCAACAAATACGGTATCCTACATATTTATAAAGGCACAAGAAAATTTCAGCATGTTCATAGTTACATGTTTAGTCCAAAACTTCAAAGGAAAACAATGATGTGAAACATTATTGATGTTATACTCACCCCAAGGAAGATAGTTCCTATATAGTGATGCTTGCTTTCAGTTGGAGATAAGATCATAGTTTGAGTAGGGAGACAAATTTTTGCACACTGCATAAAGATACTCAACATTAGAATAGATTATTACATTTTTTAGGTGTGGTTATGAAAAGAGAATATGGTTTTCAATCAAGTTTGTTTGATTTTTGTGCAGGTTATTGTCGTATATAGTTGTTGAGGTTATGAACAGGTATTGCGACTCCTGGATAGGTTAGTATGCAGGTAAAGTTTCTTTAGGTTTTGAAAAAAGCGGGTTCAAGTTGGAGGGTTTTTTGTGGGATTTGTTTGTGGGTGAGAGATTTTGTTTGTAATGTGTTTGTGGGCTTTTGGTTGTATTAGAGGATGGTTTGTGTGTATTGTTTTGACTAAAGACTGGTTATAAGAATCCTGATAGGGTAGATGATGATTTTTGTTGATGTGGCTTATCATGCCTTTCAATTGAGGATTGATTTGGTGGTTTGCAGAGTTTGAGGTATGTTTGTAGGTCAGGTGTTGGATAGATTGGCCTTGACTGTATAAGGGTTGAGACACCCTGAAGTGTCTGTATAAGGGTTGAGTTGAGACACCCTGAAGTGTCTGTATAAGGGTTAAGACACCCTAAAAGTGTCTGTATAAGTGTTGAGACACTTCGGTAGTGTCTCATTTTATTTTATTTATCATTTGCTGATAAAAAAAAAGGAATACAGATGGATCATCTTCATGTTAGAGTTAGATAGAGTAGTCATGCACTAATAAAAAGTAGCATATAATTTGTTTTTCTTTATCAAAATTCAAACTAATATTTTTGGATTAAGAATAAAGATGCAGTAACTTGACAGATAACTTGTTTTTGTACATTATTGTTGTAAAGTATAGATTACTGACCAGATTTCCGTTCTTCAGATATTCGTACAAGTCAAGATTGTTGAATTGCATTATAGTGATGAACACAAAATCTATAGGCTCACTGTAATTCCTGCATTTTGATGTAATTGGAGTATATGTAAGATTTCTTCACAAAAGTTTAAATAATAGCAATAACATTGTGGCTTCAAATTACCTTATTGTATGGTTCACAGCTTTCTCTGATAAATAGAGGAGAATCTCTAGCCTTCTAGACCAATCCTTAGCAAGCCTGCAATGAAAAAAAAAAATTATTATGCTTCTGATATGAATTATACATGTATTTATCCACCTTTTTAGGGAGAAAAAACCAAATTATGGTTGACACAATCTTTTTCCCCCTCAACTCTACACGAATCATGGTTTTGGAGTAATTAACAAATTCGACACTATAAAAAAATTATTAAATAAAAACTACATTTAAAAAAATAAAAATAATTAATTATTATATTGACTAAATTAGATACTATCCATTAATAAAAAATCATTAAACAAAAATAAATTTTAGAAACAAAAAATAATTAGTTGCTATATTGACTAATCTTGACAAGAGAGTAAAAGTTTGAGTGACGATTCGACAATCAGTCAAATTTGTAGTTCCATAAGACTGAGAATATAAGAAAGATATACACTTACGTTGCGGGCGAAGATGCCCTTTTGAGAGCCTGTTTCATAAGTAGAAAGAGGAGAAAAAGAATAAGTTATTTATAAGTGTTCATATATTGACAATTATGCACCAAATTACAACTTGAAAGAGAAATAACTTTTTACTAAAATAAAACAATTTTTAAATTTTATTTAACAAATAAACTGATATCTTTAACAAACCAGAAAGATTAATTGATTCAATCGTACCTTTGCTATGTGAAAGGAGGAGGCAATATTGTTAATATTTCCAACCAAATATCCCTAGAGATGCATAAGAGAAAGAGAATTGTAAACCCATTTGATGTGAAGATGATATACATTCATTTGATATAAATTTGCCTATTAAGTAAGTTTACCATTGGTAACAACTATAGTGCAAAAACTGATTAGAACAAGAGAGGAATATGAAATTATATATGTTGGTCTTATGAGGAATGATGAAGCTATAATCAGTTACCTCCCATGCAAGCGAGTAGTGTTGAAAATTTGTAAATGGTGAGAAAGGCAAAGCATTGGGGAGATTAAGTTGAGGTGTTGCAGGTGGTGCAGGAGGAGGAGCCCAAGTGCTTGATCCCAATGCAGATCTACCAAGTGGACCAAACCTGGGTCCTTGGAATGCAGAATGTTGATGACCACCACCACCATTAGTAGCAGAAGGAAGCATTGGTGATGAGTATGGTTGAATATTGAATGAACTTCCAGTTGAACGAGGGAACATTGACCAGTTCTCTGGAATGCCTCCAAGAACAACCTTTCTGTCTCTTTCTTTTGAAGACCCTTCTCCTGCTGTGAAAACCATTGGTGGAATTGAATGTTAAAGCATAATCAAAACACTTGAACTGATAGATTTTTATACACAAATAACTGTGTTTTTGGCTATTTGATATTTTTGTTTCGATCTAATAATTGATATTAGATATAAGTTTTCATGAGTTTAACTTTTAGTGGAGTACTTGGAAAAAGAGAAATTGTTGTGCATTGTAGAATTATCTTATGAGAGGGAATGAGTTCACAGTTGTTTGAATTGTTATATGCTCTTCAATACACAGAATATAGAAAGAGAAAAAACCTTGAAGGTACTTAGCAACATTCATGGGAAATCGAGGAACATTTATTCTCTTCATTGATTCTAGCCATTCTTCTGTCCTTTGATCCATTTTTCTCTTCCCTCGGAAGGCATCATGTGCCTCCTTAAATTTTCTTGACAGTAACACAGTAAATTGATCCATTCCAGTGTTGGAGATGGGAGTGGTTGATAGCACAGAACCATCATTCCCCTACAAAACAAGGAAAACACAGTTATATACTAACCAAAACTCGGTACTGCCGATATATTCTCACATCACTTAGGAGTCGAGACTAAAGACAATTTATAAACTTTGAGACGTCTTTTTAACATAATATCGACCTCTAAAGTGAACAATACCTCGAACCTCTAAAGTGAACAATACATCGAATGGATGCAGTGATTTAAATTAACACATTTGCATAATTGACTGCTTGGTAATTTGATGAATCATAGAACTTGTTGTCCATTGCATAAGGCTTATATGACAAATAAAATATCAGTGCAAGGATTCTAGAGAGATGAACTTTTACCATGTTGAAGATCACTCCAAAAATGGGATGCAGCATTGGAGAGATTATTGATAGGGATACTGCAAGCTGCGTGTAGTAAAATAACACGAGCATAGTGAGTATAAACAGAAGGCTACCATGGAAAAAAAAAATGCAAGAACAGGGTTCCAAGACATTACTGGACCAAACATCTCTGCCACCTCGTAAAAATCAGCATTTACATGATGTGATTGTGTGCCAATAATTCCTTCTTTAGTAATCTCAGGTACAGACACTACCATTCTCCTAGGAAATGGATCTCTTGCTGCTATAAGAACACAGTGCCTTTCTCCATTATAGTACTCTTGTGTTGTCATTACATCAGAAGGCCTTGGAAACATCTGTTAGAACATGATTCACATCATGCATTGTTATTTTTCCATTCTATGGTAAAACATGTTAGAATAAAATTAACACTGGAATAAGAAGTAAACAAAGTTTGTGTTGTGTTGAGAGCTAATTCTCGCTGCACCAGATCAATTGTGACTTGCAATCAATATTGCATAGAAAATATCTATTTTACCTTTAATCTTCTGGATATCTATATCTGCAACATAAATAAGACAGTTCTGGATATGCAAGTTCTGGATATGCAAATCCAGAACTGAGATGTGCCTTTCCGATATGACCATTCGCAGTAAAAAGATGCTTATGGATGCTAAGATAAAAAAAATGACAAAAACAATTTGGAGTTTTAAAAAAAATATGGGTGCAAATCAAAATTGATCTGAGCAGAGAGAATTAGCCTGTGATGACATATTCATACCACTAAGGCCTCTGCAAGGCCTTCCACCATAACATGTCGGTTTAGGTTGTCCCCATTAAAAGTTAAGCATGATAGGATGTCCAAAAAGTAATTCACATCTCTTGTCCAATGAATATATTGGAGGTCCAACCCTGCATACAAAGTACATAAATAATCAAATTTCTGGTTTTTGCTTCAAAACAACTATTTTATTGTGGAATATGCCTTTCCTAAGAAGGAATTATCACTGAGAAATAGGTCTTTCTTATGCTAAACTATCCTATGTATAAGAAGTGGACTTCCAAAGGGAATTGAAATCAATAAAAAGGCATATCTTATAAAAAAAATCTAAACAAAAATGAAATACCTATATTGTTGTAGTTGGAATTATACATGAGTAGACCCAACTCACATGCTGCTCCACTAGCTTCCTGTAAACAAATTATGCATGGTAAGGGAAGACATGTATCATGGACTTGGAAACTAGACAACATTTGCAAACAAAAATGCATAAAGAAGGATGAATTTGTGTTGAAGATGTACTACAAAAAATACTTTGAGGAAAATTTGTAATTAATGTAGTTTTATCTATTAAAATTGTCAAATTCGTCAAGTCGATTAGGTCTAGATATGACCGAATTTGGATGAATCATGTAAAAAAATGTAGAAATAAATGTAGAATTATCAAACTTGTCGAGTCGATTAGGGGAGCCGACGATCGAAGTCTCGGTGAACGGCGACCGTAACTATAACGGTTCTAATTCGGTCTGATCTAAACAAATGTAGTTGACTCATGTAAAAACTTTGTAAAGAGAGAACAAATAGACAAAGACTTTTTAACTGGGTTTAATCAATCATTTTGACCTACTTTAATATTTTTAAAAAGATTAAATATATATTTTTAAAATTTAATTAATGTTATTAAATTTAAATTTAAATTTTAGATAAAATAATTTAATATATAAATAAATATAAATTATTTTTTTAATTCATGTTTAAAAAATAGTTTAACTTTTTAAAATTTAATTTATTTTATAAAACAGACCCCTTATGGGTCAATTTTACCTAAATTCATTTAAATAGTGAACCAAACCAACCGAATATAAAAATGATTCAATTCCATTTGAGCCACAATTCTTTTAGGATAATTTAGTTCGTGTTACAAAATTTTTGGAATATCCATCTGATTGAACTTATTTTAATATCTATATTTGTGTTAAAAAATAAACCTTCTATTATTATAAAATTCTTTTTAATTACCCTCATTTTTTTTTCTCTTCCTTTGAATCTCTCTACTCTTACCAATCACTCACTTAAGTAATGATATTTTCTAGACTTCATAAGGTTTTTGTTTACTTCACCCCATCAATTCTAACCTGGATCTATAAATTTTTTATACTACATAATTACCTTTAGTTCTAGAATTGAAAATTCATAATTGAAAAAATCATTCTGAAAAATAAAATCGGAAATAGACTTTTTTACATTTTGAAAATAAAATTTTAAAATAGAATTAAAAAGTCAAGATCTCATTTTAAAAAGGAAAATCTGAAATACAAATAATACATTCTAGAAATATTATTATTGAAAACAAAATCCGAAAACATATTATAAAAAAATATTCTAGAAACCTACATTTAGAATTAATAGTCAATTTAAAACATTGATTTTTTTTTTAAAAATAATTTGATCCCAAGGTTTTTAAAAAATATATATAATTTGGCCTCTTTCCTTAAATTTCCACCAACAACTTAACTTAACCTGATGTGTCACACATGGTGGGACAATAATGCATAGGTAGGGTCTAAGTGTTAAGTCCACGTGTTATGAACCCTAAGTCTTTCTTCTTGTTGTAACAACCCCACAACCCTCGCCGCACACACATCCTCTCCCCTCACGTGCTCTCTACCTCGGTCTTCGCCTCCTTCGCGCACATCCTCTGGTCAGCCTTTCTGTTGCAGGATGTGTTGTTGTCGCAAGATGCGTCGCCGAGTCTTTGACCACTTATTGTTATCTATCTTTTTTAATCTCTACTTCAGTTGAATGTTTTACAATACCCCCAAAATCAAATTGATAATGTTTTGCAATACCCTCAATGTTCCTATAAGCTTATGCAATACCCTAAATGTAGAGATTGTGAATTCTGATTACGACCAGAAACAAAGAAGGAGGATTAAAGAAAGAGGGAAATGGAAGGGTTTGAGGATTAAAAACTGAAGATCATAATTTTTTTTGGCTGTGATGTGGAATATGATAAATGATGATAAAGAAGTCATTGTTGTGAAAGTGGCCGCCAACAGAAAAAGATGGTTAGGGTTGGGAGAGAGAGGAGATAGAAAAGGATGTAGGGTTGAGATTGATGACAAGGCTCTAACCATAGAAACACGTGTGCGTGCGACTCACACTTACCATATCATCAGTAATTAACAAAAGAAACCAAATTACATATCTTTTAAAATACCTTAGAACCAAATTAATATTTTTTAAAAATTATTGTAATAAATCGAATATTCACCAATGTAAAATAATAATAATTATACCTAAAAACTAAAATAAAATAAAATTTGTCATTCACATCACTAAAGTAAGAGGTAGGTTCAAAATTTATTGGATGAATAAATCAAAATTGCATTTTGAAAATCATATTATATTGAAATATCTTCACAACAAAGCACATTAATATAGGAATAATAGATTGGGATTTTTTTTAATTTCAGTGAAGTATTGTATGAATGATACAATGTGTAGGAAAAATTAAACAAGAAACTTTAAGTTTTAGTTTTGAAATCAAAAAAATTCTGTCAGTTGTTTAGTATATCATAAAAAAAATTCAAAATATACAAAATTATAAAATATACCTCTTCTATTGAGTTGTCAAAGAAGGTCCTGCATAATCAATAGACAAGGTGATTAATAATTCATTTTGCATAATTGTGGTTACAAATAAATATTTTTTATTTTTAGTTACAGTAAACAATCCATGATTTAATTCAGAAACAAATGGTGGAGATACAACATGATATAATAACACAAAGCTTAAAAATAGAATAACATTATACAACAAGATAAAATACAATAAAAAAAATAAGTTCTGCCACCTTTACCCTGCACTTAGTTTTTTGTTTTTATTTTTATTTTTCTAATAAACCTTATTAATCAGTGTGACATGTATAAGAGAATATGTATTTAATGAATACTTTAAAATAATTTATTTTTATTGTTACCATTAAATGAATAATGAGTTTTCATAATATCATTTTGTTGCATGCTCTATCAACTGTCATGTAATCTAATTGTATATAATGTAAACCAATTTATCATTATGGTGTTTAAATTATTACACATCACTAATTAATATATATATATATATATATATATATATATATAATATTAAGAAATTTTTGAAAAAATAAAAATAAAGCTTGTCCTTGTTTATGATACAAATTTCCCATTGATGGAAGAAAAAGTTTTTCACTCTAGATCTAAATTTTCAAAAACAATGCAATAATTTTATTTTTTTCGATAATAAAAAATAAATAAATGTGAACCATTTCGGAGGTGGTTCAACCTTTATACAAACATAAAATACCTTAGACACTCTATCTCAACACTCGTACCGTCGGACACCTAGAATTACAAAACACCCTGACTCAACCCAAAAAATCTGAGCTAAAAGATAAATCGAGAAACCATCGTCATACAGATCAAATCTAACTTTTGTTTCTTAAAGATTTTTTTTTCAGTTTTTAATTTTTTGCCTCCCTTGATGCATAAACTCATCCTCTGCTGCAAAAGAATTATTCATAGCACATTATTTGAGTGAAAAATTATAACTTTTACCAAGAAAGATTATTGTTAGGATTAAAAAACAAATATTCTATTAATCAAGCACACTTAAGAATGATTAAGATGTAGCATATAATAGAAAATACAACATGCATGTCAAGATATATATGATATGAAACAAATTATAATTTTTAGCAAGAATTTTTATACCTTACAATCTTCTCTAGATATTCTGAAACAATCTTGGGCCAGTGTGGAGCCAAGGCTGAGTTGGCATCTACCACTATGTTTAACCATTTCTTAGCTGCCATGGAAATGAAAGTTTGAAGAACAAAAATGAAGAACAATGGAAGCAGAAGAACAATGGAAGAAGAAGCACAAAGAGAAGAGACAAGGATGAGAATGAAGGAAGAGAAGGGTTTTGGTTGTTTATAAAGCTAGTTGTGGACTCCACCCTTATTAACATTGCATTGACTTTTGTTATTTTATTCATGGATGAGAGATAGTGACAAATACTCACTCCAAAAAATAAATTATATGTATTTTAAATAATTCTTGGGAAATATAATGAATTTTAGTAAAATAGTTGTATTTTTTTTTTCTTTTTTTGTGTGTGTTTGATATGATAAATTGATGTGTAAATAATTTAAAAATTAATATAAGGACTAGAAGTATAATAAAAAATAAGAATATATATTGAAATTTAAAAAGAAAAATCATATTTTCAGAATTTGGATAAATGAAAAAGAATGGACCAAGTATTTATCAAAGTTAAAGTAATTGACAGATAATACCTGTACATTAGGCACCTTCTCTGGTGAGTATATTGCTAATAAAAAAAACAGAGAAGAAAAAATAGGAGAGGAACAAAGAAAAAAATTAAAGAAAAAATAGGAGAGGAAAAAAAGAGAGTAGAAATTTATGTTATTTAAATAAGTAAAAATATAGGGAAAATCAATGAACAATTTTTAAATTAAAATTATTTAGATTAAAAATTATAAATATAAAATACATAATTATTTTTTAAAATAAGTTTTTTATTATATTATTTCCAACTTAATTAAATTCCTCTACATTTTTTTCCCTTATTCAAATAACCAATCTTTTATTTAAAAAATTTCACAGCTTAATTGAATTTTCGTGTATTGATTCAAATACATGTGAATGGTTAATTGAATTATTTTTATTCTTTATTTGAATATTAAAAACTCTTGTCTAGATTTTTTATCCAAAATAAACCTAATTTAAAAAAAATGTTCAAACCGATCTTTGACATTTTCTTTTTTAATTAGACTTATTTATTGTGAGTTTAGAATTTCTCACAAATTCATACTCACACTAAAAAATTTCATGAAATAACAACTAAATCTAAATTTAAAAATAAAAACTAAAAAATCATTGATTAAATTATATACTATTTTAGAGATTAAAATATTATTTAATTGAAAATGCTTTCTATTATCAATAAATATTTATAAAATAAATTTTAAATTGATATTTAAATTAGTTATCAAAGTTTTAACTGCGATATTTTATATTACAAATTAGTCTCTAAAAAACTAATAGATACTAATTTAGGATATAACCTATTATTTAGCTAAATTATTCTTGGTAATTATACTTTAAATATCAATAATTTTTTTAGTTTATAAAATAGTTTTTAATTTGATCCAATAATAATTAATTATTTTAATTTTTAAAATTAGTTTATATTTAAAATGGTTCCCAACATCAAAAAAATATGTTAGAATTTGACTTTTGAGATATCAAATTTTCACCTATTTTTTCAAATTTTGTAGAGAGGAAATTTTTTCTTTTAAAATTAATTTAAAATAACTTATTAAAAATGTTGAAACTAATTTTAATTTGGTTTGGAAGAAACAACATAAAAATTAATTTAAATGTAAATAAAAAATGGAAAGAGTTGAGTATAATTTCAATTTTGGTTTTGTAATATAATTGAGAATATTTTTTTTTATTATTATAATTGCTTGTACAAAAATTCAATGAAAGATAAGAAGAAAAATATTATTTTTATTACTATTATTATTATTTATAAAAGAGCTAAAATGTAATAGGAGTGTGAAAAATCATAGTCCGAATTGTTGGTAAAAACCAAAATATTCGTTATTTATAAAATAATATCTACATAAAAAAAATAAGAATATTCACATTTGACTAAATGTATATCTATTTCATTATTAAATGTATTTTTTTTTATCTAAAAATGTAATTTTCGCATAACTTATCCTTCCATTAATATTATAATTTTTCTCTAACTCGTAACTCTTCCGTAAATTAAATTTCAATTAATATTAAAATTTATTTTTATCTCTAAACACATAACTTTTACATTAATTAAATTTTAACTAATATTAAATTTTTTTATTAATAAGGAAGGATATATGTATTGTTTATGTACATGTAACGCACCTGTGCCCCTATATTTGTGGTTTCAATATTCAATTTATCTCAGATGAATGTTGTTTTTTTGATGAAATTATTTAATTATATGATATGATATAAAAATTATATATTTTGATAGTTTGGTGGATATGTATTGTTTTTTTTATGTTGAAATGTTCTTGAATGTTATGTGAATGAATTGTATGAATTATATGTGAATGAAGAAAATTAGTTGAAATTGATATCATACGTTTGAATAATGTATGATCCTTTGGCTTGTTTGAGGTTGATTAAGTGATGTATTTTTTTTTTTGTACTAGTGTTGGTTTTGTGAGGTTTGATAGGATTTGTATAAGGGTTTGACCACCCTGAAGTGGTTCATATTTAATTTATTGTTTATTGCTAATAAAAAAACATTTGTATAATGTATGAGTTGTTTGATGGTACATTAAGTACGAAAAACCTATCTTTAACAAAGATTCTCTAGTTGCATTGATAATCTAAGTCTCACATAGACTAAGATATTGGGTGGTGAGAAGTTAATGAGGGAGTTCATACGATATTAGATGTTAGTATATGGGAGGAGCATACTTGATGAGTCTTCTGGAAGACGATCGACCCATGTGTACTCAATATAATTGAAATGAAATCAAAGAAATAAGGATTGAAATGAAATCAATGTAATGTGATTGCAAATGGATTTTCTCTCTAAACACATAACTCTTACATTAATTAAATTTTAATTAATATTAAAAAAATTTATTAATAAGGAAGGATATATGTATTGTTTATGTACATGTAACGCACCAGTAACGCACCTGTGCCCCTATATTTGTGGTTTCAATATTCAATTTTTCTCATTTGAATGTTGTTATTTGATGAAATTGTTTAATTATATGATGTGAAATAAAAATTATATATTTTGATAGTTTGGTGGATATGTGTTGTTTTTTTTATGTTGAAATGTTATGTGAATGAATTGTATTAATTATATGCGAATGATGAAAATTAGTTGAAATTGATGTCATACGTTTGGATAATGTATGATCCTTTGGGTTGTATGAGGTTGGTTAAGTGATATTTTTTTTTGTTGTACTAGTGTTGGTTTTGTGAGGTTTGACAGGATTTGTATAAGGGTTTGACCACCTTGAAGTGGTTCATATTTAATTTATTGTTTATTATTGATAAAAAAACATTTGTATAATGTATGAGTTGTTATTTGATGGTACATTAAGTACGAAAAACTTATCTTTAACAAAGATTCTCTAGTTGCATTGATAATCTAAGTCATATAGACTAAGATATTGGGTGGTGAGCAGTTGATAAGGGAGTTTATATGATATTAGATGTAGTCAATATAATTGAAATGAAATCAAAGTAATGTGGATTGAAATGAAATCAAATAATTGTGATTGAAAATAGATCTATATGTGATCTATACGAATAATGTAATTGATATTGAAATTTTATATGACAATCTTTAAAAGAATTTTTATGAATGACTAATCATATTGGTTCTTTTTGCATGTATTAAGTATTTTATGAAATTTATTTCCATTAGTTTATCTTTATTTTTATTTTTTTGCAATTGACTTTACAATTTATATATAAGTTTTTTTCTCTCAAACATTATTACGTAAATTTATTATTATACTTCAGTGAATATATAAAATAAATTTATATTAAATAATTATTGCATAAAAATTATATATAATTTTTTATTTTTACAATTTTAAGTTTTAATTTTAGTATTAATATTTTCAACTTTTACCACCAAATTTATGATATAAATTCATTTTTAATATTCATTTTACCTTTCTATTAAAAACTCCTTTCAAAATGTTTACAACATTGAAAAAATTAATTATTATAGATAATTATAAAAACTACGAAATTAATAAAAAATAATATTTATATCTATTTACACAACTAAGACTAATATTTCTTTTATTTGAACCACTATTTTTATTTTATTTTTCATAATTTTTTATTTTAAAGTTTTTATGTAATTAATGACAAATAACCATAAAAAATCAATTATTACATTTCTTTAGAAAAATATATTTTTCCTAAAAATTTGGAAATTTAATTTCAGTTTCAAGAATTGTTGTGCTTCTTTAGTCCCTGAAATGTCAAAATGTGTTTTTTAAAGCTGTTTTTGAATGGAAAAAAAGAAAAAAAAAGGAGAGAAAAAGTATAATAAATAAAAGAGTAGAAATTGATGTTGTTTAAATAAGTTAAAATATTGTGAAAATGAATGAAATTTTTTTAAATTAAATTATTTTGATTAAAAATTATTAATATAAAATACATAATTATGTTTTCTTTATAAATATATGTGAACAGTTAATTGAATTATTTTTATTCTTTATTTGAATATTAAAAACTCTTGCATAGTTTTTTTTCAAAAAATAAACGTAATTTAAAAAAGATGTTCAAACAGATCTTTTACACTTTCTTTTTAAATTAGACTTATTTCTTGTGAGTTTAGAATTCGACTCTCATAAATTCTCAATTGTAAATAATGGTTCCCAACACCAACAAATATGTTAGTGTTAGAATTTGATTTATCGGAGATCAAATTTTGATCTTTTTTTTTCAAATTTTTTAAAAGGGAAATAAATTTTATTTCAAGAAAAATTATAAAATTAATTTAAAATAATTGATTAAAAATGTTGAAACTAATTTTAATTTGGTTTCGAAGAAACAATTTAAATGTAAATAAATTTTAAAAAGAGTTGAGTATAATTTCAATTTTGGTTTTGTAATATAATAGAGAATAAAAAATACTATTACTATAATTGCTTGTACAAAAATTCAATGAAAGATAGAAGAAAATTTTTAAAAATAAAAAATGAATTTGTATTTATAAAATAATATCTAAATCTATTAACACAAAATAAGAATATTCACATTTTACTGAGTGTATATCTATTTTATTTTAATAATAAGTATGATCTATTAAATATATTTTATCTTTAAATAAATAACTCTCACTTAAATTAAATTTTAATTAATATTATAAATAATTTTTTCTCTAAAACATGTATCTTTCGCATAAATTAAATTTTTATTAATATTATAATTTATTTTCTTTCTAAATAGGTAACTCTCACATAAATTAAATTTCAATTAATATTAGAATTTTATTTATTAATATGAAGGATACATGTGTATTGTTGATGTAAGGCATTTGCGTCTCTTTGTAGGTAGCTGATGATATTTTTAAACTAAGTAAAATTTTATTTACTTTAAAGATATTTTTTTTCTTTGCTTTAACTTATGATTTTGTCCTTAGTTTTAGTGGGGTCAGTTAAGAAAAATAATTCTTTCAACTTGTTTTATCATAAACTTTAGATTCTTAGATCTTTGCATAATATAACTTCTTGGTTTTCGAGACTACTCTGAAGATAATTTTGTCAGGTAAGGGAAGCTAACTTTAACTTTCAATTGAACAAAATGCTAAAACATTTGACTGAATGTATATTTATCTTATTTTATTTTAATAATAACTATGTAAATTTGACTTAATGTATATCTATCTTATTTTATTTTATTTTAATAATAACTATTAAATTTTATTTTCCTTAAGGATCTCTTCTTTTTTGTTTTTTCTTATGATTTTGTCATTTGTTTTAGTGGAGTCAATTAAGAAAAGTAATTTTTTCAACTTGTTTCACCATAAACAAAAATTTGGTCATGTTTGGATAACTTGCTTAGGTTTCGAGATCTTTGTATAAAATAACTACTTGGTTTTGGAACCTCTTTTGATGATAAGATTTTTCAGGTCAAGGGAACTAACTTTAACTTTCAATATAACCTATGCTAGAAGTTTTGACTGAATGTTTATCTATTTTATTTTAATAATAAGTATGTTCTATCAAATGTATTTTTTCTTTCTAAACACGTAACTTTTGCATAAATTAAATTTCAATTAATATTATAATTGATTTTCTCTCAAAACATGTAATTCTCACATAAATTAAATTTCAATTAATATTATAATTGATGTTCTCTATAAGCACCTAACTCTCGCATAACTTAAATTCCAATTAATATTATACTCTATTTTCTCTCCAAACACTTAACTCTCACATAAATTAAATTTCAATTAATATTAGAATTTTCTTTATTAATTATGAAGGATATTTACGCATGTGAGCCCTTGTCTTTTCTTTCTCTCTCCCAACCATCATATTTCCAAACTAAGTAGATTTTTATTGACTTGAAAGATAACTTGTTCTTTACTTTTGCTTATGATTTTGTCATTATTCTTAGTGGGTCAATTAAGAAAAGTAATTCTTTCAAATTTGTTTTTCCATAAACTGAAATTTAGTTATGTTGGATTATTTGTTAGGTTCTTAGATCTTTGCATAACATAACTTCTTGGTTTTCAAAAATGCTTTGAAGATAAGTTTTTTCAAGTAAGGGGAGTTAAGTTTAACTTTCAATAGAACTTTATGCTAGAAAATTTGAATATGGAGGGAAGGTGGTCTCAAATTTGAAAATTTCAATTTCTATTGCATGAATGTTGTTATTTGATGAAATTGTATGATTATACATTGTGTGAACATGTACAAATATTTGATTTTTAAAGTTAGGTGGTTAAGTGTTATTTTTTATGATAGAAAGTTGCTTGAATGTTATGTGAATAAATTATATGTGAATGACGAAAATTATATGAAATTGATGTAATACATTTGGGTAATATATAAGTTGTCGTTTGTTGGTATATTAAGTATTAAAAGCCCATGTTTAATAGATATCCTATAGTTTTATTGATTATATAATTCACATACTAAGATATCAAGAGGTGGAAGCTCATGAGGAAGTTCATATACACAATGATCGATATTAGATGTTTGAACTTAGTCTAATCCTCAATGTACACTACAAGAAAATCATGAAATAGAAACCAATTTTTAGATACCAAAATAATTAGTTACAATAGAAACTAAAATAGAGATCATTTTAGAAACTAACAAAAAAATTGGTTTCTAAATTAGTTTCTATTATTTTCTTTATTGTTAAATAGTTTCTAAATTTGTATCTAATTAGCAACTGAGGTTTTAGATACCAATTATTTAGTTTCTAAATTTAGTCTCTAAAACCTTGGTTGCTAATTAGATACCAATTTAGAAACTATTTAACAATAATAGAAAATAATAGAAACTAATTTAGAAACCA